>Ga0183260_10000141_pt1 | contig 53196 bp, 45 predicted proteins | sample AntDrymUQ4972206_2_FD_129768 | JGI IMG/M metagenome (GOLD analysis project Ga0183260, IMG submission 129768) | Polar desert sand microbial communities from Dry Valleys, Antarctica - metaG UQ497 (22.06) (version 2) (version 2) | ecosystem: Environmental > Terrestrial > Soil > Desert | place... | reverse complement strand
ATTCTTTAAGCGGAGCAGGTTGCCTTCAAGTCCTGTGATCTTTGCCAGCGGGATGATAAAAGATTTATGAACACGTTTAAAATTTTTCTTTGATAGCCTTTCTTCCAGATCTTTCATGCTCGTGTAAACAAGCGTCTTTTGTGCACCCCGATGAATGGCTACATAATTTTTCATCCCTTCTATATAATCAATGTCTGCTAGATTGATCTTGATCAGTTTGCCTTTCGATTCTGTTTTCACGAATAAATGATCATCTTCCGATGATTCTGCCGGCGAAGTTTCCGGTGCTTTTAAATCATCTGCTACTTTTTGAACAGCCTGTAGAAAGCGGGGCAGGCGTATAGGTTTCAATAAATAATCAACCACATCCAGCTCATAACTTTCTAAAGCGAATTCGCTGTAAGCTGTTGTCAGTATCACGCTCATTTTGCCCCTGATTGCTTTCACAAAGTCAATTCCTGAAAGTTCCGGCATTTGAATATCAAGAAATACAAGATCTATATTTTGTGCCGCCACTATTTGCAATGCTTCTATGGGATTGGTGGTGCTTCCTGATAAATTTAAATATGGTGTTTGTGCTATGTAATGCACAAGTATATCTATCGCGTGCTGCTCATCATCAACTATCAGGCAGTTGATCATAATATAGTAATGGTTAATTCTGATGTATAAAAGTCTGCATCATCTTTTACAATGAATACATGATTATTGCCATAAGCAAGTTCCAACCTTTTTTTGATGTTTTGCAAGCCAATGCCTGTAGACAATTCTTTAGGACCTGATTTCTTTTTATTACGACAAAGAAAAAATATTTGTTTATCACTGATCGTCAATCTAATAATAATAGGATGTTCCATATTTTTCAGATCACCATGCTTAAACGCATTTTCCACAAGGGTGATTAATATAAAAGGAATGATCGTTGCACCATCTACTACACCTTCTACATTGAATTGTACTTTTAAATTATTAGAATATCGTAGTTGATTGATTTTGATCACATTTCTTACATGTTCTATTTCATCTTTCAGCGGCGCTTTGCCATCTTTTGTATTGCCTTCGCTCAATGCATAACGCATAATATCGCTGAGCGTTAGTATTCCTTCGGAAAGTTCCTGCGAATAAGGAAGAGATTTTGAATATAAAAAGTTCAGCGTATTGTGTAAAAAATGCGGATTTATCTGTGCTTTTAAAAAGTTGAAATTGGCTTGCGATTTCTCAACCTCTAATTGCATTTTTTGTTCTTCCAGTATTTTTCTCTGCTTTTTTTCATCACGCAAACTGGTGAGATAAGCAGCCAAAAGTGAAACTCCAAGATAAAAAACCGTTGAGAATGAATAAGCAAACATCATTAAACCTAAAGTCATTTTTTTCTTTGTTGCCGCATCGGGCATTAGAAAAAAATAAGAGAGGGCATAAAAAATACTTAATGCGACTATAAATAAAACAGACACACGTATATAGCTTATGGTCCCCTTTTTCTCTAGCATCAACCTGTAATAGATATTCACTGAGAAGTAATAATAAAAGACTACATAACAAAAGGTAATTACCTGATTGAGTAATTGCCTCCAGGTTAATAGCTCCTCCCATTCAAATGGTTTTTCAGGAACCGGTGAAACATAGGTGGCTAAAAAACCAACCAATGCTATCAGGATGTACAAGGCCAGCACTACCCAAAAAACTTTCCAGAAACTATAGCGTGGATTCTTGATCATTACAGCATTATAAATTTTCAATTGTGTCAGCCTGAGCTTGCCGAAAGCTAATTATTCTTTTATGATACCTAAGCCTATACCATTTATGGGCAACTTATTATTCCAATAAGTTTTTGGTCAGACTGGGCTAGCGAAGTCCCATTTTATTGACCAATACCAATACCATTGCCGCCCTGTGTACGCTTGTTTTCATCTTCTGCACCTGTATTGCGCTGGCGAGCAGCTTTCACCTGGTTGTTACCAAAACGGTAATTGAAATTCACCTTAAACTGTTGACTTTCCCAACGTGCAATTACTGTTGACTTTTGCCCTGCAAACTCTGTGGTTCCCTGAAACTTCAATGAGTTAAATACATCACTTACAGAAGCTTTTATACTGCCTTTACCTGCAAGAATAGCCTTTTGCATTCCTGCATCTATGCCCCATAGTGTCTTTGCTTTGAAAGCTCCCTGGTATATGGTTGGTGCATTATAAAATCCTGATAATTCTGCAGTCCAGGTTTTTGTTTTACCAAATTTCAAACTGTTTTGTGCAAAAAGGGAAAGTCCAAATGCATTCAAGTCCACTTTACGGCCCGTACCAAAGTCTGCTTTGTATTGCGCATAATTAGTATTCATATTCATAAAGGATGAGAAGCTTTTATATGAAAATGGATAGCTCACATTAAGGCTTACAATATCCTGTGTAGCCAGATTTTTTTTAGTAATAAAAGACTTGGACACTTCTGCAGTATCTATCAACTGTGTGAAAATATCTTTTACATGACTGTAATTCAATGTTGCATTTAGTTTGTATTTGTATGTGTGCGTCAACCCGATAGAATTAGTGTACTGCGGTAGAAGATCAATATTTCCTTTTTGAAAAGTGTATTCATCCAGCTTAAATTCAAATGGATTGAGATCCTGGTAGGCAGGGCGATCTATACGACGGCTATATGTAATGTTCCATTGCTTCATTGGGTTTTTGTTGAAGGTGATGGCAGCACTTGGAAAAAAATCAACATAAGATCTTTCAAATCCGGACTTGGAACCCACGTAGCCTGAACCTGTATTTTTTAATCCATTGGAAATGCCCTTCGAAATGGTGTTTTCGATTCGTAATCCAGCCTGTATCATTTTACCTTTTAGTGGCCTGTTATAATTTACATATCCCGCATTGATGTTTTCTTTATAGTTAAAACGATTGCTCCTGTCTTTATCGAGATCTTTGGCTGAGCCATTTACATTATAACGCTGGAAGTCATTTTCTGTATTGATGTAGGCAACCTTACCACCGACACCTAACTTGCCTTTTGCAAAATCCTGCTCCCAATCTCCTTTCAAAGATGAAATTTTAATGTCTGTTGGTGTAATCATCTGGTAAATGACTGATCTGATTGCATTGCCCGAATTTGTAAAATAAAAATTGGGTTGGTACTGATCTGAATTGATATCATAACTGCCATGATCTGCATTCAGAACAAGGCTTTTCCCTCCTGTGCCTATGTAATTATAATTCAGGTTTGTTGTCAGATTATTGCGCTTCATTTGGGTGCGGTTGTTGGCAACCAATACACGGGTAGTGCTATTACCAGGTATGTAAATAATAGGTGTACGGCTGTCGTTCAGCACGCTGGGCGCTGCAAAATTGCCAGTGACAATAGCGCCAATGGACGACTTTTTATTCAGTGTATAATCAATACCTCCTTTAAAGTTGTGTCCTGTATTGTTGAATATAGTATTGCCTGTTTGATCGAATAGTGTATCGCCAATGGTACGGTAAATGCTCAGGCTATTATGATTTTTGCTGTCATTAAAATTATAATTACCGTAAAGGTTGATATTATTGTTGCGGTGATTTAATGAAAAGCCTGCATTGTATTTTGAATAAACTCCAATGTTGTAACCGGCATTGACCGAACCGTTGGTGCCAAAAGATTTATTTTTCTTTAGGCGGATATTTATAATTCCGGCATTACCTGCAGCTTCATACTTTGCCGAAGGATTAGTAATGATCTCGATTGCTTCTATTTGTGAAGATTGTAATGTCTTTAAATAATTTGCAAGGTCCTGTCCTGCCAGGGGTGTAGGGCGGTTGTCAATATATACCTGTACACCATTTTTACCGCTCACACTCAGGTTGTCGTCTTTATCTACCTGTACCCCAGGTGACTTGCGTAAAAGTTCAAGTGCATCGCTGCCTGTAGCATTGATGGTGCCTTCCACGTTTACAATCATTTTATCAGCCTTCATTTCTACCAAAGGCCTGCTGGCAGTAACGGTTACACCTTTTAGCTCACCGGATGCTTTTGTAAGCAGAATATCATCAACGCTTACATCTGCACCAGAAACAGTAAAAGTCTTTGATGTTATTGCAGTATGACCTACATATGTAGCTTGTATGTGGTAGTTTCCATTAAGTACATTGCTAAACTGGTAGGTACCGGTTTCGTTGGTCGCTGCAAGTTTTACTACAGTTGAATCTTTTATTAAAGAAATAGTCACACCATTGAGGCCTTTACCATCGGTATCTTTTGCAGTACCGGTAACTTGTTGTGCATTTGATTTCAATGCTAAAAGTGACAATGAAAAAAGCAGTGGAAAAAGTTTCATAACAATTTTCTTAAGAGCTGGGGTTTAAATGTTTTAACGGGGCAAACGTAAAACAGATAAAAAGGCAATAAAAAAAACTTACACAAACGGGCATTTTAGAAATGCGAAAGGGTGAGTGGAGCCCCTCCTCTTAGAACACCCAATAAATCATCTCCTTATTGACGATAGTAATCCAACAAAAAACCCAGCCAAACGCCGGGTTTTAATCTTTTATAAAATAATCGTTTATCTATTGGCGCTGTCCTTGCTTGCACGTGGTTTATTTCCACCGCTCATAGCCGCCATCATCTCGTTGATATCTTCCTGGCTGCTAAAGCTCCAATGCTCAGCGGCTTTGCCATCTTTAATTTTTACTACATCTATTCCCTTGTCATCGAACTCCATGCCGACTGGCATGCCCCAGGGATTTTGTTTGGCCTTGCCAGTCATTCTATGCATTGAGAAATGGTATTGACCATCAATTGATGTGGCTTCAGAAAGCACTTCAGTTTTCAAGTTATCGAAGTAAGTATGAATTTTAGAAAGATGCACTTTTAGACTGTCTAAACCAACAATATCTTTACCCATATTCCCGGCGTGGTCTATTACATCCGGTGCAATAAAACTATCCAGTTTACTTACATCGCCTGTTTCTATGGCCCGGTAAATTTCCTTGTTATGAGAAGTGTTGCGTTCAGCCTGCATTCTAAAGTCATCATTGCCGTCATTGTCTTTAGCTGCATCATTACAGGAAAACAGCAGGAACATGCCTGCGATTGCGAAGAATCCTTTTTTCATTTTGTTTTGTTTTGGTTTATTTTAAGAGATCATGTTGACAAGGTAAAAAGATAGAGTGATGGTTCTGGCATCACCGGACTTTATCAGCGGGTATGAAATTATTATTTCTTTTTGGGAAAATGAAATTCCTGAATCGGTGTTTGGATAGTTTGCAGAGAAGTGAGCCTGGTTATACTTACTAATTTTTCCAAGGGAAATAACTACTTTCCTAATGCATAAAGGAAAGCCTTGATAAGATTTAGTACTATCTAAACTTCATATACTGCTTGTTTATCTGCTTTTAAATTAATGGAACTTACCTGCTGCAGTGAATATATTTACTTATGAATCTCAATATTTATACATTAAAAATGAGTACCACTGTTTTCTTTAAGGTCATCTTCTATTAGCTTCGTGATATAAATAACCAAAAGTGACTTCAAAATCAATCTCCCTTTTTATATTAATATTTATTACAAACCTCTCCTATTTATATTGCCAGAGCCCTGGGTGGCAATTAAAAGGTCAGGTAGTGGGAGAAGCACAACAGCAATTAGAATCTGCTACAGTTACATTAGCTGATAAGGATAATAAAGAAGTTTTGAAAGCTGTAACCGGTTACAATGGTGGCTTTGATATGTCTTATGCTCTAAAAGGAGATTATACTTTGGTAGTAAGCCATATAGGTTATAAAGAATACAGAACCGCAATGTTTGAATTAGCTGATAAAGATTTTGGAATAATAACATTAACAGCAATTGCTGATACATTGAATGAAGTAACAGTTAAGTCGAAACAAAACCTTATTGAACTTGACGGAAATACTCTGGTTTACAATGTGTCGAAAAGCATAGATGCCCAGGGCGTAAGTGCTTTTGAAGCTTTAAAGAAAGCTCCAGGTATTTATGTAGATAATGAAACAGTGATCACTTTGAATGGAAAACAAGGGCCTTTGATCTTGTTGGATGGTAAGCAAACTTACCTGTCGGGAAAAGAATTAATAGATCTGCTTAAATCAATGCCATCCACAGGGATTAAATCAATGGAAATTATCACTAGCCCCGGTGCTAAATATGATGCGTCGGGATCTGCAGGCATCATTAATATCAAAACAAATAAATCGCAAATAAAGGGTTTCAACGGAACTGCAACAGTGGGTATTGGCTATGGCAGGAATGTCCGGCAAAATGCAGATGTCTCGTTAAACTATAGAAAAAGCAATTTTAATATTTACGGAAGTTATAATCATTTTGTAGGCAACTATACCTATGACTATGGTACCGACAGGATTCAAAACAATAAAGCTTATAACAGTTTTACGGATGACAGGGATAAACGAAACAAAATGGGTACAAGGTTGGGCGTTGATTATAATATAAATAAAGAACACACTATTGGAGTTTTATTGAATGGCAACTTTGTTTTCGGCGGAGGAATTACTCGTACCAGTACAAACATTGGCATTCCTTACACATCATTTGTTGAACAGGTACTTGATGCTGAAAACGATTATTATTTTCAACAAACCAATCGTTATAATGTAAACTTAAACTACAGATACGAAGATGCAGCAGGCAGCATATTTAATGTGGATGCAGACTATGGTCTTTTCAGGAAAAGCAATGCTAACCTGCAATCAAACATTTATTCAGACGACCAAACTGTGTTAAGCAGCAATCTCTATCGTTCATTAAATGATATTGATATAAATCTTAAAGGCATAAAAGTTGACTACACTACTAATCTCTGGAAAGGAAATTTTGAGACAGGAGCAAAATTTTCTCATATTAAGGCTGATAATGATTCCAGGTTTTTTCATGCTAAATCAAACGGTGATAGTTTGGATCAACGCAGGTCAAATACTTTTGCGTTCAACGAACAAATTACCAGTGGATATGTAAGCTATAAAAAAACCCTTGGCAAGTGGGCTTTACATGCAGGTGTGCGTTTGGAGAATTCACCTTCTGCCGGTAATTTATATTTTAAATTTAATGGCACTGATTCATTTGAAAATATCAATAGAAATTACACTAATGTTTTTCCATCATTCAGCGTATCTGTAAAACCTAAAGAAAACAACAGTTTGTCTCTCTCTTATTCGCGGCGTATTGACAGGCCCAACTATCACGACCTTAATCCTTTTGTTTATCTTTTAGATGAACTTTCTTTCTGGGCGGGAAACCCATTTCTTCAACCACAATTAACACATAGAGCTTCATTACTGTATGCTTACAAAAGCTCAACTGTTATTAACCTGGCCTATTCTCATTCCGATGGGTATCTTACAAGAATTACGGACACCATTGAAACTATAAAAATTATGATGGTTCCTAAAAATATCGGAATTCAAAAGAATATATCTGTTTCTCTTACCCAAAATATTTCTCCTGCTAAGTGGTGGGATGTGACATTGAATGGAACGCTATACCAGCTTCATAATAAAATAACATTTGACAAGTACAGAAATTTTGATCTGGAGCAACTGGCGGGAAGAATAAACCTACAACAGACGTTCAAATTGCCTAATAAGTTTACGGCGGAAATATCAGCATCATTTAATTCTAAGAGGCTTACAGGAGCTAATGATATAGCGAGGGGAATCAGTACTATTGATTTGGGACTTCAGCGGAAGTTTTTGAATGACAAAGGAACATTGCGATTAGTATTCAACGATATTTACCAGGGAAGTAAATCGAATTCACTTCAAAGCTACTCTGGCTTTTATCTACGGAGCTATGGCTATTATGAGTCAAGGCAGGTGAGACTTAATTTTACATATAAGTTTGCTGATAACAGCATAAAAGGTCCGCGTAGCAGGAACACTTCATTGGAAAGTGAAAGTGGAAGAATAAAGTGATAAAGAAAGGTCAAGGCAAAAATATTTCCCGCATGCATTGAGCCGGTTCGAACGGGTCTATGGTTGATTTGCATGGCCAAGGTACCAATATCTTTCAATTATTTAGCAGCCATTCTGGAGAGCACTACATGATTGTGGCTTTTGAAGATTACTCTAAAAACAAAAGACCTGACGGCCTCACAATTACATTTTTCCCTTTTGGATTTCAAAGCCACTATTCAGATAAACCTTTAAAACGCATTAAATAAATGTTCCTGTCCCTTGTGTTTCGTGGGATTTAAAAGTGTTTTAAACTATAAAACTGTAATTCAAAAAACAATTTATCTTCCCTTTATGTATCGTCATCACGTAAGCTCCCTTACACTATTGCTGTTTTGCAATCTTATACTAATAGCCCAACCTAAAGGGGACAACCTGTTATCCGGCATATTAAGTGCGAATTCAAATTCTGTGTTTCAGCAAGTAGTACAACAACCCGGCACTTACAGGTTACAGATTATCTATACACAGATCAACCGCGACAAGCAAAATAAACCCCATTTTAAAAATTATTATTTCAATTACGATCCGCAGCTTTATTTCAATCCCGCATCTATGGTGAAGATGCCACTTGCCTTCCTTGCACTTGAAAAACTGAACACCTTAAAGGCTAAAGGAGTAGATAAATACGGCATCATACAATATGACAGCAGTGCACCCTGGCAACACCCATTATATAAAGACACGACCGAAATAAATGGTTTACCCAGCATTGCGCATTTAATTAAACGGGCTTTTCTTATCAGTGAAAATGATCCGTACAACCGGCTCTACCAATGGGTAGGACAAAGCGCTACCAACCGCAGCCTGCACACCAAAGGCTATAAAGATGTCCGCATTACACGCATGTTCCTGGGTTTGTCAGAAGAACAAAACCGTCATACGAATGCAATACGGTTTGTAGATAGTAAGGGTGCTTTGCTCTTTACACAGCCCGCGGCTTACAATAAAGACTCATTTGATTTCAGCCGCACTATCAAGTTGGGAGATGCCTATATGAACCGCTATGATAGTATCATAAGCGAACCCTTTAATTTTACAAAACACAACAATATTTCACTCGGCAGCATGCAGCAAATGTTGCAATCCGTGCTCTTTCCACAATCAGTGCCGGCGAAACAACGTTTTAATCTTACAACAAATGATTATATTTTTTTGTATCGCTACCTATCGCAATATCCTTCCGAAACCGGTAACCCAAAATACGATACTTCAAAATTTTACGATAGCTATGTAAAATTCTTTTTCCGCGATAGCACCAGGCGCATGCCCGATGGTGTAAGGGTGTTTAACAAAGTAGGCTGGAGCTATGGATTTTTAACCGATGTGTCTTACGTAGTAGATTTTAAAAATGGCCTGGAGTATATGTTGGCTGCTACGCTGTATGTAAACGCCGATGAAATATTAAACGATAACAAATATGAATACGATAGCATCGGTTATCCATTTTTATACCAGTTGGGACAAACCATCTACCGGTTCGAACAGGAACGCAAGCGTAACTACAAACCCGGTCTTTCTGCATTTAAAATTAAATATGAGAAACGTGATCCGAAAGATAAACGGGCGAGTTTAAGCGAGGTAGATAATTAGGTTTCTTGTTGGTTCAAGTAAATCGATTTACAATCACAAACGAATCACCTTCACTTTATCTGCTAACACAAAAAAATAATCATTAATGTCTCTTACTTATATATTTCTACTCGTTATAATCATTGGTATCGCAGTTATCATTTGGCTGATTTTAAAAGACAATAAATCTACCCAGGAAAAAACCATAAATGACATTAGGTACAAGATTGATAGTTTCAATGCTGAAGTTGCCAGGATAGAGGCTACTGTAAAAAATGAGATGGTTACTAACAGGCAGGAAGGCAACACGGTTGCAAAAAATACAAGAGAAGAACTGCTCGGATCGTTCAAACAATTCGGCGGTTTGATTTCGGGGGTAATGAATGATACTAGCAACCTGCAAAAAACACAACTGGAAACATTTTCTACAAGCCTCAATAACCTTACTCAATCTGTTGAACAAAAGCTAAATGCTTTGACTGGTAGTATTGAAAATAAATTAAAAGATGCCAGCGATATTGGTACAGCCAATTCAAAGGACAGCCGGAAGGAATTAAAAGAATCGCTGGAAGTTTTCAGAAATGATTTTTCAAAATCAGTTGAGGCTTTTAATGGGGCTCAAAAAGACAACTTCTTTGCATTATTGGGTAAACAAAGCGAACAGAATATCGCTACTTCTCAAAAGCTGGACGCGATGAGGGACACAGTAGAAAAGAAAATTGCTGAAATGCAAAACAGCAATGAAAAAAAACTGGAGGAAATGCGTGCCACAGTTGATGAAAAATTGCAGAAAACACTGGAAACAAGGTTAGGTGAAAGTTTTAAACAAGTAAGTGAACGGCTTGAAGCAGTGCATAAAGGTCTTGGAGATATGCAGACCCTTGCGCTGGGAGTAGGAGATCTTAAAAGAGTGCTGACCAATGTAAAATCAAGGGGTGTGTTGGGTGAGTACCAGTTGGAAAATTTATTGGAACAATTATTCGCACCGGACCAGTATGAAAAGAATGTAAGAACAAAAATGGGTTCAAATGCAACGGTCGAATTTGCTATAAAAATGCCCGGCAGAAATGATAAAACAGTTTGGCTGCCTATTGATTCCAAATTTCCAAAAGAAGATTTTGAGCTTCTGATGAATGCCTATGACCAGGGCAGTGCGGAACAGATTGAAGAATGCAGGAGAACATTTGTAAAAGGCATTAAAAAATGCGCAGGTGATATATGTGGTAAATATATTGATCCACCGAATACTACAGATTTTGCCATTTTGTTTTTACCATTTGAAAGTCTTTATGCAGAAGTGCTACGTACTCCTGGTTTGTTCGAAACCATACAACGTGAATGTAAGATAAACATCGCAGGCCCTACTACGTTATCGGCATTTTTGAGTAGCCTGCAAATGGGATTTCGCACACTTGCCATTGAAAAAAGATCAAGCGAGGTGTGGCAGTTACTGGGTGCAGTAAAAACAGAGTTTGGATTATTTGGAGGTATTCTTGAAAAGACCCAAAAAAAATTAAATGAGGCAAGTTCCTCTATTGAACAGGCAGGAGTACGATCAAGAAAAATAGAAAGGCAGCTTAAGAATGTACAGGAATTACCAAAGCCTGAAGTATTAACCTTATTAGATGGAGTGGCGGAAATAAGTGAGGGGGAAGAGATATCTAAGGAAGAAGAATAAAGATCTACCCTTTATAAAAATAATCATTGTATCACTCGTAACCACCTTGTACTCCTCACTCTAAACTGGATAAAATGAAAAACAACAACAACACCTGCAAGCCCTATCAAACAAATTAACCAGCAAGAGATAAAAGTCTGTATGAAGATGGTAAGAATAAATCCAAATAATATAATGTCTTATGAAGGCGATGACTGAGGTTGTTGCTTTTTCTGTACTTAGCTGCATTGCTACTATTGAGCTTTTCTTGCACAGTTTATCCCGAACTTAATTCGGGGCACTCTTGTACGCCTGCTCCAGATGGTGCAGTGAGGATTATGATCTTCCCTGGTAGCTCCATAGATATTGAGATTTCAACAGCAGCGAAGTTAATTGTTGCGGTTAATAAATGAACGATTATCATAAAAGCTTCCGGAATTGAATTACTATAGTATCAATAATCTTCCAGCATTTTTTCATTTTGAATTAGTATTCTTTTTTGTTTGTTCAAAAGAAAGATGGAAACCCTGACTGCCGGAAGGCAATTATTCGGGATATTTTAATTTCCCACCAAAGGAAAAGTTCCAGTGCCTTATCCCGCCATAAATAAAAAAATAATTTCAGTTTAAATAAATGCCAGGCGGGGATACAGCACCTGCAGTATCTCAGCCTAACACGTGTACAAGGCAATAATGACTGCCCCTGTGGGTGGGTCGGCTCCCTACGCGGAGCGATTAGGGGAGCCTTGATCTTTTGGTTCTTTTGGATCAATCCAAAAGAATAAAGAAAAAAATGTTGTCACTTTCTTTGTCTTGAAACAAAGAACCCTTCCTTCGTCAGGGTAAAATCCACCAAATAAAGTTCATCCCGCCTGAGGCGGACCGGCTGTTTTGCCAGGCCAGCCCACAACTACCAGTCTTTACATCTATCAATCACAGTGGGGTTTGCAACATGATTCGATTTTTAAGAAAGACTCCTGACATCAAAGATATCCGATGGCAACATGATTAAAATTTTCATAATTGGTATCGAAGCTTTTTTTGAGGCAGGCTTTTTAATTCGATTTAGAGACATTTACAGTGTCATGTCCCGTCATAAATAAAACACCTCTTTGTTGAAAAATCTGCAAGGCGGGATACAGCACCTGCAGTATCTCAGCACAATAAGACGCCCTAAATAATAATCACTGTAAAGACCAGTAATCAATGCTCAGTTGCATTGGGCGCTGATGCTTCCACACATACAATACTGTAGCAGAGTTAACTCATGTTACAATAGTAATCTGTAAATTTATTATACTTACTTTCAGGTGGTCACAACTTCAATCACAATCATGATGAAAAAGATTTTTTGCTTCCCGAATTTATGGGCACAACAATACAAATACACAAAGCCATTTCTTCTTCTTACTATTTTATTCAACGGTTGTTTCACTGCACCAAAACAGCAAAGTAATGTTCCCCGGCAAGATGAAATTGTTTTCCGTTCTGTGCATGTTATTCCCATGGACAGCGAACGCATTCTTGAAAACCAGGCAGTAGTTGTAAAAGACGGTAAGATCACTGCCGTTGGTGATGTACAGAAAGTCAAATACAGCAGCACTGCATTAGTTATTGATGCCAAAGGAAAATACCTGATCCCGGGTCTTGCTGAAATGCATGCACACGTACCCCCAGTGGACGATTTGGAACCAATGAAAGAAGTAATGATGCTTCTTGCTTTGAATGGAGTCACCACCATCCGCGGCATGCTCGGGCACCCGCGGCACATTGAGTTACGTGCAAAGATCAACAGCGGGGAAATTTTAGGTCCGCGGTTTTATACGTCAGGCCCATCCTTTAGCGGCAACAGTGTAAAAACGCCTGAAGCTGCTGTGGTAATGGTGAAAAAGCAAAAACAGGATGGCTATGATTTTCTTAAACTTCATCCCGGTATCACCCTGGAAAATTTCAATGCTTTGGTTGCCACCGCTAAACAGGTCAACATTCCTTTTGCCGGGCATGTTCCTTTCCGGGTAGGTGTGTGGCGTGCTATTGATGCAGGCTATGCTACTATAGACCACCTCGATGGTTTTGTTGAAAGCCTGGTGCCTGGAATCGAAAACATTCCTGAACAGGAAACTGGTCTTTTTGGAATGTTCATAGCGGATAAGGCGGATGAAAGTCGCATTCCAAAACTAATGGCTGCACTACATAACGGAAATATTGCACAGGTACCTACCCAGGCCCTTGCTGAAAGATGGTTTACACCAGAAAAGACTGCCGATGAATTGCGGCAGGAACCCGAGATGATTTATATGGCAGCCAACACATTAAAAAACTGGACAGATGCAAAAACGGCTTTGATGAAGAACCCCAAATACAATGCAGCTTCCTTGAACAGGTTCATTGCACTCCGTAGAAAATTTATAAATGAGTGTCAAAAAAACGGGGTGCTGTTGTTGCTGGGTTCCGATGCACCGCAGGTATTTAATGTACCTGGTTTTGCAGTGCACCATGAACTGAAATATATGGTAGATGCAGGGCTTACCCCATATGAAGCTTTACGCACAGGTACAGTAAACGTGGCAAAATTTTACAACCGGCAGGATATGGGTGTCATAAAACCCGGCGCTGTATCTGATCTTGTTTTATTGAACGGCAATCCGCTGAATGATATTTCTCAAACAAAAAATATCGAAGGTGTGATGTTGGGCAACCGCTGGTTATCCAAAGATTATATCCAAAAAGAATTGAAGAAGCTGGAAAAGAAGTAAGTGTGCTTATGTAACCGGTTCGCACCCTTGTGCTGCACCAATTTTACTGAGCTAAGTCGAAGTGTCAATCTTAATTCGCAGCACACCGAAGTATTGCGGCGGTATGGCTGTCTCGCTGAGCTATGCAGGTTTAGGTAATTCTATGTTTCTTCAGGACAGCAAAATTTCAGCAGGAATGCCTAATTCTTTATAAAGCAATTTTGCTGATTGCAGGGTAAGAGCTTTGCGCTTATTTAAAATTGCGGAAACGTGTCCTTTCGTTCCTAATTTACCCACAAGGTCTTTACTTTTCATTCCTTTTTCCAGCATCTTAAATTTCAGCACATCAATAGGATCAGGCATGGGAATAGGATGATGCTGATCTTCATAATTTTTAAGGAGTATCAAAACTACCTGTAGTTTTTCACCTTCCGGAGTATTTGGCTTTACTTTTCGATCGAATTGTTCATCCGCCCATTGAAGCCATTTTTCGTATTGTTTTTTTGTTTTAACAGGTGCTATTTGCATATTATTTCTTTTTGAATTGAACTGTATTTACATCGATTTGATCATACTCTTTATGCGTGCCAAACCACTTTATCTGTATTACTTTGTAAGTAAAAACAATTCTTACAACTAATCTGTATTTATTACCCATAATATTAAATACTACCCGGTCGTCACTTTATGGCAATGAGCGGAACAACCGCTACATTATTGGCAAGAAGATGGGAAAGTGCATTATTGGTAAACGTTGATAATTTTACCTTAGAGCGGCTGATGAAAAATGAGAATGCATTGAAAGCTTTAATGAACATTGAAGGTTTTCGCAATTTGAACCAAGACATTGAAACGATTATCAATAAATCAGAGGTGGTAAAAAAATTAAAGAAAGAAGCTAATGAAAGAGAGTTAACAAAAGAAGAGAAAAGAGAACTAACAGAAAAAGAAAAAGAATATAAAAGCAAACGAAAAGAAATTCAGAATGAGCTTATCAAGTTTGCTACGCGTATTCCTATATTTATGTACCTCACAGATTATCGTGAGCATACATTAAAAGATGTAATTACAGAATTAGAACCAGAGCTGTTTAAAAAGGTAACTGGTTTAACGAAAAAAGACTTTGAATTATTGGTAAGTCTTGGAGTTTTCAATAGCGAATTAATGAATGATGCTGTTTATAAATTCAAACGCTAGGAAGATCCGAGTTTAGCTTATACCGGCATTTATAAACACAAGGGAGAAGATGTCGGGTTGTACGATACAGTTTTAAAATCAGAGAAGTACCATGAGAGTTTTGTGAATGAGGAGGAATCAATTTTTACCTCTGGCGGAAATGCCTGAATAGGGACGAAACAGAACGTTTATTACATTAGGAAGTATTCAATACAAGAGATTCAAAAGCACAACATGGAGGAAAATAGTTCAGAAGATAAACTGATGAGGACAACTATTGAAGCATTTGGAGCGGGAGTTGGAACTTGGATCGGTCTGTTCCTCGGACCGCCGGGAGTGGTTGCAGGCAGTATAGCCGGTGTTTATTTAGCAAGAGGACTTAATGAAATGGCTTCTCGAGTATTATCTAAAAGAGAACAGGCTAGAGTAGGCCTTGTGATTTCTTTTATGGCATCAGAGCTTCAAGCCAGAATTCAAAATGGAGAACAGGTGAGACAGGATGGATTCTTTGACAACGTTGAAGGACGAAGTAGCGCAGAAGAATTACTCGAGGGAGTTTTCATCAAGTGCAAAAATGAATATGAAGAAAAAAAGATCAGGTACATCAGTAAAGTTTATACAACTGTTGCATTTGATTCAACGATTACACCAGCCACGGCAAATCAGATATTAAATAATGCTCAACAGCTAAGCTATAGGCAATTAACGATCCTGGCTTGTATCGGGCAGAACAATGAATACCAGTTGAGTATTGGCGAGAATAAATTAAAAAACTTTGATACCAGTCTCCAATCTGTTCTGCTCGACTTTATTGGTTTGATAAGTTTGATGTTACTAAATCGGCAATTTCCGGATCCGATCTATGAGATTGAAGCGGTAGTTGGTTCGACAATGACATTATCCCCAATAGGAGCTCAACACTTTAAGCTTCTAAATCTTCATCTGATGCCACCTGAAGAGTTTCACTTTTTACATGATGTTAATGAATAATTAGTACATTCTCACAAGCCGCTTTAAGCTTGTAGATAGACCCCAACCGCACAAGTGTGCAAAGCTCTATTTTCCAGCGACGTCTCCTGAAGCGTTGTGCTGAGCCGGACGTTGCTTTTTATTTTATACCCAAGATTAGTAGATGATATACGCAACGTCCCTTCCTCTGCTCCCACTTTTCCAAAGGAGACGTTGCTATGAAGGAAAAAATCAAAACAATTGCAGGAAGACTGGTAAGGGAACTGGAACGTAAACTGAAGGTGTGATGTTGGGCAACCGCTGGTTATCCAAAGATTATATCCAAAATGAATTGAAGAAGTTGGAAAAGAAGTAGAACAAGCAAGTAATATATATATATGTAGCCAGTTGCATTGCAACTATTGAACTTTCGTTGCTCTTGTATTCATAAATCTGGTCTGAGAAAAAAATACCGACATAGATGCACAAAGGCTACTTCTCTAACTTACCCCTTTGTTCCAAAAACGGCGTTAACAGGTCTACAGGAACGGGGAATATAGTTGTAGAGTTATTTTCAGTAGCAATTTCACGCAACGTTTGCAGGTAACGGAGCGTTAATGCACTTGGTTGCTCTGCCAGGATTTTTGCAGCATCGGATAAGCGTTGCGAAGCCTGGTACTCTCCTTCGGCTGCTATTACTTTTGACCGGCGTTCACGTTCTGCTTCCGCCTGTTTTGCCATGGCACGTTGCATTTCCTGCGGCAGGTCTATTTGTTTCACCTCCACATTTGAAACCTTTACACCCCAAGGCTCTGTATGTGCATCAATGATCTGCTGCAGTTTTTGATTGATCTTATCCCTCTGTGAAAGAAGATCATCTAATTCTGACTGACCCAAAACACTTCGGAGTGTGGTTTGCGATATCTGTGAGGTAGCAATCATATAATTCTCTACCTGTACTATTGCTTTTTGCGGTTCAATAACACGGAAATAAACTACGGCATTTACTTTAAGTGAAACGTTATCCTGCGTAATAATGTCTTGTGCCGGTACATCAAACACAACAGTCCGTAATGTAACTTTTACCATTTTATCAATAATGGGAATAAGCAAAATAAGCCCCGGCCCTCTTACTCCGTTTCTGCCAGCTAGTCTGCCTAAGCGGAAAACAACACCACGCTCATATTCACGTAAAATGCGAATAGCACTGCTTAAAAGAAAAAGTGCAAAAAGAACAATAACAATTAGTACAATGGGATACTGTTGCATAAAAATTTATTTAGTTTCAGAGTCAATAGGTTCAACGTACAATTTGAAATTTTTCATTCCGGTAACACGGATCTTTTTTCCTTTATCAATTTTTCCGGTAACAGATTCAGCCTGCCAGATCTCTCCATGTACCAAAACAGAACCTGCAGGATCAAGAGTTTCCAATACTTCACCAATCTCACCGGTGGCTCCTTCAATACCGGTAACAGGCTTTACCCGCTGTGCCTTCAAACCAGCCCCCACAATAAAAAGAAAAAAGAGAGCGGTAAGAATGGTAAAGGTGATAATAAGATTTCGGGATATTTTAATAAATTCAAACGAAGAATCGGGGCGTATCAACATCAATGACCCTAACAGTAATGAAACAACTCCGCCAATTGCTAATATTCCATGACTGATAATTTTAATTTCAAGGAGAAATAAAATGATAGCAAAAATGATCAGTGCAACTCCGGCATAATTAACAGGTAAAGTATGGAAAGAGTAAAAAGCAAGAATAAGGCTGATGACACCAATAACACCGGGAAAGATGGCACCCGGGCTATACAATTCAAATAAAATTCCGTAGAAGCCCAGCATCATCAGTATATATGCAATGTTCGGATCGCTTAGAATGTTCAGTAATTTTTCAACAAATCCCATCTCCATTGTTTCAATTGGTACATCCCTTGTTCGTAAGGTAGCTGTTCCCGCATTAATCTCAACAGTTCTTCCATCAATTTGTTCCAGCAGTTCATCAGTGTTATTTGCTATGAGATCGATTACTTTTTGTTGCAGTGCATCATGAGCTGTAATGGAAACACTTTTCTTTACTGCTTCTTCCGCCCATTGAACATTGCGGTTTCTTTTTTCAGCAATAGTGCGGATAAATGCCACAGCATCATTAGTTGCTTTTGCATTTATTGTTGTGTCCATGCCACCCATGCCAACAGGATGTGCGGCCCCGATATTTGTTGCCGGTGCCATAGCCGCAATATGTGCAGACAAAGTGATGAATACCCCTGCGGAGCCAGCATGTGCACCCGACGGGGAAACATATACTACCACCGGGACCGGCGATTCAAGGATATTGCCAACAATTACACGGGTTGACTTTAACAGACCACCGGGTGTATTGAGATGAATAATAAGACATTGCGCATTTTCTTTTTTTGCTTTCTCAATTCCATGCTGTATAAAGGCGGCTGTTGCAGGATTAATACTCCCGTCAATGTTAATACTAATTACCTTTTGCGCAGGGAGCACAATGAAAAAGCAAAGTAAGCATAGCAGGCATAAAACGTGTTTCATATTGAGTTAGTTGCTACTGCAAATGGTCGTCTGTATTGAAGGTACATTTTTCTGCGCTGTGGTTCCTAAACAAAGTGAGCCGTAAAAATTAGGAGGGTGGACTTAAATATTGAAGAAGCTGGAAAAGAAGTAAGTGTGCTTATGTAATCTGCCAGGTGCTGCTGTTAAACGTCAGTGCAGCCTGTATTGAACAGCAGGTACTAACATCAGCATGTAATTCTATATTTTAAGTACTATATTTTTACAGCATGGCAGATGTGCATGATAAGGTCACAAGAAGCTATAACATGAGCCGGATAAAAGGCAAAAACACAAAGCCTGAAAGGTTAACTTCCTGCACGTGACTTATAAGCAAATGCAGATAGAGTGGGCTTCTGTAGTTTCATAGAATGAACATTAAGTTCTTTTATCTCTATCGTGATGCTGGTAATTACAAGAATTACAACAACATCATTTTCTCTAATCCAAATAATATTTCAGTTGAACAGCTTGAAAACTCTATTCGAAACAGTTTGATTGAAGGGCTTTGGTTTGATGCAATCAAATGGAGAATGCCCGATCTTCATTTCAAAGAGTATGAATGGAATAATGAATTGGACCACTGCTGGCATGAGTTTGGTCAACTAAAAGAAACAACGGAAAAACCAACAACTGAGACGACAATTGATATGTTTTTAACAAGCATTCTTAAATAAGTGGACACAACTCCATCTTCCTAATGACCGATCAACCAACTAAGTGTCCTCAATGTGGTGTACGAACAGAAATGCTGAAAGAAGCAACTAAAGACGAGCCATATTATCAGGTTCATTTTTGTCATTACTGCAAATTTCTTTTTTTTGAAGAAGAAGATAAATAAAAGAAATTACCAAAGATTTTTTATTTTGATGCGTTGTTATTTAAATAATGAAGCGCAGCTTTTACTCAGATTCTATTTCAAACTTTCTACAATCATCTGCAGATCAAATCTTAGGTGCTTTATCCCGTAGTAACGAGTTTTCGTTAGAACTAACGCAAAGAGAATCTTGGATTCATGAGATAAGAATACTGAAAGAAGTTTTAAAAATTTATGAGGGTAGAATCTTTTTTGAATACTCTATCCCACGTATGGGAAAAAGGATTGATGTAGTACTTATCATTAAGAATGTAATTTTTGTTTTAGAGTTTAAAGTTGGAGAGAAAGATTTTCTCCTATATGCCAGCGATCAAGTCTTAGACTATTGTCTTGATTTGAAAAACTTTCATGAAACAAGCCATCAGCATTTGATTGCTCCTGTACTTATTGCAACAGAGGCTCGAAACGTGGTTCCATTGATTTCTACAACACCTCATAATGACAATATTTTATTTGCAATCAATACCAACAGAACGTTACTAGGGCAAGTAATTAATGATGTTCTACAATTTGCAGAAGGTGAGGACATAAATAATGAAACTTGGGAGGCAGGCCGCTATTCACCAACTCCAACAATTATTGAGGCTGCAATGGCTTTATATAAAGGTCATTCTGTTGCTGAAATTTCAAGAAGTGATGCAGAAGCTACGAACCTAACTGAAACAAGTGCAGCGATAGAAGAAATTATTTTCAGAGGAAAACAAAACAATGAAAAAGCAATTTGCTTTGTAACCGGAGTTCCTGGTGCAGGTAAAACTTTAGTGGGACTCGATATTGCTACAAAACACCTCGATAAAGAAAATGATCTAACAAGTGTTTTTCTTTCAGGTAATGGGCCACTTGTGGCGATTTTGAGAGAAGCTTTGACAAGAGACAAATTTAAACGAGAAAAAGAACTAGGTAAAAAAGTTAGGAAAGGTGAGATAATGAGTGAGGTAAAGTTGTTTATCCAAAACGTACACAACTTCCGGGACGATGTTTTAAAAGATGAACGACCACCTTTTGAGCATGTAGCGATATTTGATGAGGCACAAAGAGCTTGGGATATTACACAAACAGCCAACTTTATGTTGCGCAAAAAGAATACGCCGAATTTTAGAATTTCAGAACCTGAATTTCTCATTTCTGTTCTTGACAGGCATCCTGACTGGGCGGTTATCATTTGCTTAGTGGGTGGAGGGCAAGAAATAAATACAGGAGAGGCTGGAATAACTGAATGGATCGAATCTCTTAACCGCACCTTTCCTGAATGGCGTGTGTATGTATCTGAAAAATTATCAGATAGTGAATATGCTGCAGGCGAAGCACTAGAGTTATTAAAAACTCATAAATATGTGGTTACAAATCCTGCATTGCATCTTTCAGTTTCACTTCGCTCATTTCGTGCAGAGCATCTTTCATTATTAATAAAAAATATTTTGGACTTGAACATTGAAGAAGCAAAAAAGAATTATGAGTCTATAAAAGAAAAATATCCTTTAGTAATTACAAGAAACTTATCAAAAGCAAAGCAATGGCTCAAAGTAAAAGCCAGAGGAACTGAGCGATATGGTATTGTTGTTTCTTCACAAGCACAAAGATTAAAGCCTTATGCAATTGACGTTAAGTCTCCAATGGATCCGATTCATTGGTTTTTAGATGGCAAAGAAGATACTCGCTCATCTTTTTACTTAGAAGATGTTGCAACAGAATTTCAAGTGCAAGGTTTAGAATTAGATTGGGCATGTGTTACTTGGGATGGAGATTTTAGATATACTCCAGATGGATGGCAAAGCTTCTCTTTTGTTGGTAGCAAATGGAACAATATCAATAAAGAGGAAAGAAAGCTGTATTTGAAAAATGCTTACAGAGTGCTTTTAACTAGAGCTAGGCAAGGAATGGTGATTGTTGTTCCTGAAGGTGACATTAATGATCCAACTCGTCTGCCCAATTTTTACAATAGAACTTTTGAATACTTAACTGAAATTGGATTTGAAACTATCTAAATTATTTAATTATCTGTAATAGTTGTAAGAAAAGAATTTAAACAATCTCTTGAACTAGCGGTTTGCAGTTGTAATAAAAAACTTAAATCATTTCTTCTTTTTTAAAGATTTGGCTTTAAATATTTCTAAAAAATCCACCTAACAATTTTATCACTCAGGGAAATTTTCTCTGCAGCAAATCAAGGTTCCGGTGATGGCAAATAGTTTGTAATTTAAAGTCATCAAATGAAACGAATTCTTTCAATGATAATGTATTGCTCCGCTACGATTACAGCTATTGCCCAGGTGCCTGCGTATGAACATGTGCCATATCAAAACGACAGAAAAGCTACTGTACAATTGGGTGAGTTTACTGTTCAGCTAAAAAAGGAATATAAGAATGAAAAGCCGGTGAGTAAAGAGCCGTCAAAAATATTTGTGCTCTCCGATATTGAGGGAGAGTATGATTACTTTAAACAATTGCTTTTGGCGGCAGGTGTTATGGATAAAAATTTCAACTGGACGTTCGGTAAAGGACACCTTGTAATATGCGGTGATGTATTTGACCGCGGCAGTAAGGTAACCGAATGCCTGTGGCTTATTTATTACCTTGAGGAAAAGGCAAAACAGGCGGATGGGTATGTACATTTTGTTTTGGGAAATCATGAGCTGATGAACATCACCGGGGACCTGCGTTTCCTGAATCCAAAATACCTGCAGATTGCACAGCAACTGTCTGTTCCATATAAAAACTTCTACAGTAAGGAAACAGAGCTGGGCCGGTGGCTGCGCACAAAAAATATTATCGAAAAAATTGGCGATAAATTGTTTCTTCATGCAGGCGTGTCGCAATACATGAACCAACTGGGAGAATCTGTTGCTGCAATCAACAACCTGGCTCGTCCCCATTATGACCAGGCAGATGATTCCCTTCTTCCACCGGTTGCACAACTTTTACTGCTTGATGAAGGGCCTTTATGGTACCGTGGTTATTACCTGGCACCCTTAGCCACCAAGGCACAGGTGGATTCGACTCTTGAACTATTCCGTGTAAAAAAAATCATTACGGGTCATACCGTTGTAAGCCGCATTACTGCATTTTATGGTGGCAAAATAATTAACCTCGATGTGCCTCATGCAAAAGGCGCATCGGAAGGATTGCTGATTGAAAATAGAAAATATTACAGGGTTGGATTGAAGGGTGACAAAGTATTACTTCAAGATCGATGAACAGAATTCCCAGCCGTTTGCGCAAGCCTTTGCCAGTCATTCATTGGGAGCTAACTTTGTTGCTATAAAAAATCAGATTATAATGAAAGGTGTAAGCTGTGTTACTGATATCAATAATAAGAAGGTGGCTGTACAGATAGATATTAAACTTCTGGAAAAATATAATGAGGAAATAGAAGACTTAATTGATGGAATTATAGCTGAATCAAGAAAAGACGAAGAAAGAAAGCCCTTGAATGAAGTTATAATACAACTGAAAAGAAAAGGCAAGTTGAAATGAAACGCTATAGGGTATTATTAACCCAGACCAGTGAGATTTAGCAAAGCTTCCAAATCGAATGGTAGAAAAAATTATAGAAGTATTAAAATCACTGGAAGTAAATCCTCTTCCGCCGGGTTGCAAAAAATTAAAGGGGTATAAAAATTTATGGCGGCTAAGAATAGGTAACTACAGAATTATTTATTCTATTGAAGATATTATCCTGCTGGTGGATGTAAGGGATATTGGTCATCGAAAAGATATTTACAATAGATCATAACTTTTTTTTTAACGCTATAACACCTTCCATTTGTTCACGAGAAACGATCACTTCTTTGCAGATCCAAGATAGTCGTGAAAAAACTTGAGTGTTCTTGCCCAGGCAATTTTGGCGGCTGCATCATTATACCTTGCTGCTGAAGTATCATTATGAAATGCATGTTGCGCACCTTCATAAACATACTGTTCGTATTTCACATTAGCTTTTTTTAGCGATTGTTCATAAGCTGCCATACCTGCATTCACCCGTTCGTCTAAGGCCGCATAGTGCAGTTGCACTGCTGATTTTATTTTAGGCACTTCTTCCAGGGCAGGTTGCCTGCCATAAAATGCTACAGCGGCTCTTAGCCCAGGTACATGCACAGCAAGGTTATTGGCCATAGCTCCTCCCCAGCAAAAACCAACACAGCCCCCTTTGCCATTATAATCTTTGCGTGTGGCCAGGTAAGGAAAAACGTTTTTAAAATTCTGCAAATTATTTTCTGCTTTCAGTTCACTAAACCATTGTCGGGACTCGTCTTCATTGGCAGGTGTTTTTCCTAATGCAGATAGCGCATTGGGAGCAATGGCGAGGTAACCGGCTTTGGCTGCCCTGCGGGCTACATCTTCTATATGTGCGTTGAGTCCGCGGTTTTCATGTATCACCACCACGGCTGCATATTTCTTTTGTTTTTTAGGTCGGGCCACATAAGCAGTCATTTCACCAGGCACTCCCGGGTACTTTACATATTCTGTAAACAGATTATCTTCGGGGGTGTGCGCAGCACGGGCATAATTACCTTCGAGCATGGGAAGTAGGGTCATCGCAGCAACTGTACCACCGGCAAGTATGGCAAGACGCTTTAAAAACTCCTGGCGACTTAGAGGCCTGTGTGTGTACTCATCGTAGAGATTAATGATTTCCTGCTCCATATTATTTTGTCAAAGTGAAAGATACAAAAGTGTTGTGCTGCGGATGTTCCGCTAACGGGGGAAAATATTGGCAAGACTTTTTTTCACAGCTACAAAACTTCCAATAAAAAAATAAAAAATTGCTATTGAATTAATTGCAGAGTTTCGTTACATTTGTCTTAGTCCATCCTCTGAATCTCCTCCACCTCCTACTTCCTCTGAAATACCTACTGTTATTAAAATTCTTTTTTTTATGAATATTAATAGAAACATTTCGGAAAGGACGGGTGCCTCTATTTTCTTTGCGATTTTTATTTTGATTTTATTTGTGCTCTATAGAATTTCGAATTAAGAAATTTGCAAGGAAAATATTTGAGCTCAACTCCATCTTTAAATTGTATTCAATTTGTGCAGGCAATATTGACCTGAAATTTATTTGAATAAGCGAAGGGATCATTTTCTTTATTAGAGTTTATATATGGCAAATAAAAGCAGATATTATAAACTGGATGATATTGGGTATATGGGCAAACAAGACAGAAAAACTTCTGCAACTCAAAGATTCATAAAGAATTACTTCCAATAAGAAGAGGGCGTTAAATAAGGTTTCATAAATTGTTATTGTTGTTCTTTGTTTAAGCCTCTATAATCTCTTTCGTTATGTAAATAACTACAATGCCACCCGCTGCCCTGTTGCAGCAGATTTATAGATAGCTTCCACTATCCTTATATCACGGAGGCCTTCTTCACCCGGTACCAGCATAGGTTTTCCCTCCATAATAGCTAACGCATCATCATCCATCTGTTTCACCTGTTGCCATGGCACATCATAGCTATGATTGATCTCGCCCAGCGGGCTTGCACCTTTCAACCCTGAATAAGCAGAGTAGGGCGACATTTTAATTTCACCTTTTTCGCAAGTAATATTCAGGAAGTTCACGTTTTCACCAAAACTGGTTTTTATATTTGCTCTTATGCCATTGGGAAATTCTAATACAGCAACTGTAGTTTCATCTAGTCCGTCTTTGTATACTTGAGGACGTGTAGTAGATGTTTGTGCTGATAATACAGAAACGGGTTCCATACCTGTCCCCAACCTTGCACCTTGTATAGCGTACACACCCATATCATATAAAACTCCGCCACCCATTTCCTTTTTTTGTTTCCAATGATCTGTACGGCTATCGAAATACCCGGCAGCGCAACTTAGTTTTTGTACTTCGCCAAGCAATTTCTGTTGTACAATTCGGCGGTATTCCTGAGTATTTGGTTCGTGATGTAATCTGTAACCTACGGCAAGCGATTTTTTATTTTTTCTGCAGGCATTGATCATATCACTACATTCCTGCTCCGTTAATGCCATTGGTTTTTCGCACCACACATGCTTACCGGCACCGGCAGCCCGCACTACATATTCGCGGTGCATGGAAGGCGGAAGCACTATATATACTACATCTATATTAGGATTATTGGCAACCTGGTCGAAGTTGTTGTAATTATAAATGTTTTTATCCGGGATATTATGCTGCTTCTTCCATGCTTCGGCTTTGGATGGTGTGCCGGTCACAATTCCTGCGAGGTAGCAATGTTTTGTTTGTTGTAATGCAGGCGCCAACAGGTCTGTACTGTAATAACCTAAACCAACTAATGCCACACCCAGCTTTTGTTTTTTTGACATGCAGGCTGAAAGTAATTTATTCTGTGATAAAAGTATAGCGGCACTTGCTATTGAGAAAGTCTTGATAACTTCTCTGCGTGAAATAGATGGGTTCATTGTTCAGATATTTATTAATTCATTAGAAGTTGCATTCAATTATGAATTTATAGAACTTCTGCTGATTTCAATACTAGATTTATCTTTAACGATATAACGATTAAATTATGAAACGCCTTCTTTACTTTTTTGCCTTCATAGCTACTTTATCTACCAACGCTCAGCAAACACAAAAACCGGTATTGCATGGTAAAAATTGGATGGCCATTACAGGCAAACCTTTAGCGGCCACAGCAGGATCAATGATTTTTCAAAAAGGTGGAAACGCTGTAGATGCTGCTTGTGCTATGCTTGCGGCTACCTGTACCATGTGGGATGTGTTGAGTTGGGGTGGTGAAACACAGGCATTGATCTATAATCCAAAAACCAAAAAGGTAATTGGCATCAATGCAATGGGAGTAGCGCCATCTGGAGCAACAGTAGCATTTTTTAAAAGCAAGGGCTATAATTTTCCCCCGGAATATGGTCCCTTAGCAGCCACTACACCCGGCACTCCAGGCGGCATTTGTTATATGCTGGCCAATTATGGAACCATGAGTTTGGAACAAGTGCTGCAACCTGCTATGCAACTTGCTGCCGGCTACCCGATAGATGCACAAACCGCAAATAGTATGGAAAGAGGTAAAGATCGAATCAAGGAATGGCCGTATAGCAAAAAAGTTTTTCTTACACACCCCGGTGAAAAACGGGAAGCCCCGGAAGCAGGTGAAATATTTATACAAAAAGATCTTTTAGCCACACTTAGTAAAATGGTGGAAGCCGAAAAGGGTGCGCTTAAAGGGGGAAAGAATCGTAAGCAGGCGATCATGGCAGCTTATGATCGCTTCTATAAAGGTGATATAGCAAAGGAATTTGTAAGAGGTTCAAAAGAGCAGGGAGGGTTGATTACAATGGAGGATTTAGCCCGCTGGAAACCCATTGAAGAAGCACCTATGAAAGTAAATTATAAAGGCATTGACGTGTATAAATTACAACAATGGACTCAAGGTCCTGTGTTGCTGCAATCATTGAACATACTGGAGAACTTTGATTTAAAAAGTATGAAGTATAACAGCACAAAGTATGTTCATACACTCTATCAAACAATGAATCTTGCTTTTGCAGACAGGGATTTTTATTATGGTGATCCATACTTTGCACCTGCCGAACCTATGAAGGGTTTGCTGAGTAAGGAATATGCAAAACAAAGAGCAAGTTTAATCCGTTTTGATAAAAACAATGCTGCAATTGGTCCAGGTGATCCTTACCCGTTCGAAGGGAAAACTAATCCTTATTTAAACCTATTGAAAAGCAGGGGATATGAAATGGATACAAGCAAAAGAAATTTTGCACCTGCACATGATATTCAAAACAGTTCTTCGTTAGCCCTTTACCAGGATCGCTTGTGGATGGGCACTACAAGCGTAGAAGCTGCGGACAAAGAAGGTTGGGTAGTATCAATAACACCAAGTGGCGGTTGGTTACCTGCTACTATTGCAGGCAACACAGGTGTGGGTATGAGCCAGCGCATGCAAAGTTTCGTGCTGGATTCATCATTGAATCCATTCAATGTAGTAGAGCCTGGTAAAAGACCAAGAGTGACGCTTACTCCAACAATGGCTTTAAAAGGGGGCCAACCCTACTTATCATTTGCTGTACAGGGAGGCGATACGCAGGAACAAAATTTATTGCAATTCTTTTTGAACATGGTGGAGTTTGGAATGAATGTACAACAGGCGTCGGAAGCAAAAAATATTAATACCAATCAGTTGTGGCTTTCATTAGGAGGTGCGAAAACTGATGACCGGAAACCAAAGACAGGTCATATTTTGTTGCATGATAGTACTCCTGAATCAGTGCGGGAAGAGCTCAAGAAAATGGGTTATACTTTATCATTTGATGATCGCACCAGCGGCCCGATTAACGCCATTTATTTTGATTGGAAGCATAAAAGTTTTTGGGGCGGCTCAAGTAACCATGGTGAAGATTATGGAATAGGATGGTAACCGTTACCTGTTAATCTTTCAACCAACAATTATTAATCGCAACTGTTCCTATTGCTTCATTTTGATTTCTCAACAGAGTTTTGCCAACTGAATATTTTTCTTCAACATGAAAAACGCTAGAATCAACTGGGGCATTATTGGTTGTGGTGATGTTACTGAAGTCAAGAGCGGGCCTGCTTTTAATAAAGTACCACATTCCGGATTGGTAGCCGTGATGCGGCGTGATGCAGCAAAAGCAAAAGATTATGCAAAGCGTCATGGAATTGCGAAATGGTACACAAATGCAGATGATCTTATAAATGACCCTGAAGTAAATGCAATTTATATAGCCACTCCGCCATTGTATCATGAGGAATATACTCTTAAAGCTTTGCTGACCGGTAAACCGGTATATGTAGAAAAACCAATGTCAACTAATGCAGAGGGAGCCCGAAGAATGGTGGATGCTGTTGCAGCAGACGGTGTAAAACTTACAGTAGCTCATTATAGGAGAGAGCAGCCCGTGTTTTTGAAAATAAAGGCATTGTTAGAAGAAAAAGCGATAGGAGATGTGCGGTTGGTAAATATGGAATTTCTGCAGCCACACGATTCGAAATTGATTGCGCAAACCGAAGTACTGTGGCGATTGGAACCTGCAGTGTCAGGTGGTGGTTTATTTCACGACCTTGCTCCTCATGGACTAGACCTTATGCTCTACTTTTTTGGCAAGCCAATAGAAGCAAAAGGAAACTCATTGAACGCTGCAGGTTTATATGATGCTGATGATACAACTATTGGCTATTTGATTTTTGAAAACAAAATTTTGTTTACCGGAAGATGGTGCTTTACTGTTCCCGAAAAAAGAGACCGGTGTGAAATCATTGGCACCAAAGGAACTATTCGTTTTAGTGTGTTTGATCAACAACCCTTGGTATGGATCAGCGAGGGGAAAGAAACGCTTTTTGAATTCGATAAACTGCAACATGTACAGCAACCGATGATAGAGGAAGTGGTAAAATATTTTCTTGGCCTAAGGGACAATCCTTGTTCCGGTGAAGATGGCCTGGAAGTAATGCAAATGATAGATGCTTTTACAAACAAATAATATCAGAAAGGAGACTATATATTCAAACTGTATTTTCATTTTTATAACCACATGCTTTCATTCAATTTCGCACCTTTTCCGGAGCTCATTACCGAAAGATTATTATTGAGAAAATTGACATTGGATGATGCGCCTGCTGTAATGAAGAAGCGATCTAATGAAGAAACAATGAAGTATATAAACCGGCCTCTGACCAAAACAATCGAAGATGCTGAAAATTGGATCCGGCTGATCTTAGATACATTGGAAAAGAATGATGGTATCACCTGGGCTATTAGCTTAAAAGATGAACCGCAAACACTTAGAGGAAGTATTGGTTTTTGGCGGATTATTAAAGAAAATTATCGGGCTGAAATTGGTTACATGCTTGATCCGGCATTACATGGGAAAGGCATTATGTATGAAGCCATACAGCCAATATTGCAATATGGATTTAATGTAATGCACCTTCATTCAGTGGAAGGGCATATAGACCCATTGAATATAGCTTCGGGTAAACTAATGGAAAAAGCACATTTTGTAAAGGAAGCTCATTTCAAAGATCATTGTTTTTATAATGGACGCTTTGCGGACACGGCTGTATATTCATTATTGGCTCCGGTGAAAAAATGATGACGCCAGAAGTAAATATTGACTAAGCGAATTCATGATAATCAACACATTTGAGCTTCTCATGATTTTCAATTATCATTAGAAAAATTCATTGCCTTAATGTTCTCAATGTAATTGAATAACGAGGCTCTTTTACCGGCGCAGTGGAATGTTGCCATTCACTTCGGGCAGCACCTTGCATTACATATAGTGATCTTCTTTTTACCGGTAATGAAATTATATTTCCGCGGCCTTGTTTTGTTTTATCCTGGGGACGTAAACGAAACGTACAATCCGACAAAAGCGAGATGCCAACAATAATATCAAAGGGAGGAGCATCCCTGTGCCAGTTTATGACTGCCCCTGCAGGATATTCAAGTATCAGCAATTCACCAAAGTCTTTCGGCATTATTAAAAGATGTTCCGCAACCCTGTTGATAAGCGGAGTAAAAAATGACGGAATATCTTTTCCTTTTGTAAGTGTTTTTTTGTCGAAGCTATAGTCGAATCCATAGCTTGCAAATTTGCGTTTTGCTTCGAAGCCCTGGAAAATAAAAGTCTCCAATTCCAAAATGGATATATTAGAAATGAGTTCCGTCTCTTCCTTCTCTGTTAAGAATTCAGGCATGTAAGAAAATCCTTCAGGCAGTTGAGGTTCTATTGGAAATAGTAAATTCATTGACCAGACCAAAATTGTAATATTGAAGCCAAATAAATCTCTTTTCTATTAAGACTCAACTTCCAAACACCTTTTCTACTTTCTTCAGCACTTTAGGTAATTCAATGCCTTTACCCATAACAGGTTTAAAAATATCGCCCTGTTCCTTTATGCGGTCAAGGGCATTGAAGATGTTGAAGTTTTTTATTTCCAAACCTTTCTTTACTTCTTCCCAATGCAGGGGCATAGACACTGGAGCAAAAGGTTTTGGTCGTAAGGAATAAGGACCGGCGACAGTGGCCTTGGGCCTGTTCTGCAAAAAGTCAATATACATTTTGCCGCCGCGGTCTGCCACCTTTCTTTCAATACTTGTGAAATCGGGTAATTCTTTGTGAACCAGTTTAGCAAGCACTCTTCCAAATTCTTTTGAGTCTTCGTAATCATACTTTGCACCGAATGGAATATAAATATGCAAGCCGGTGGAGCCCGATGTTTTTGGATAGGAAGGAACACCAATAGCATCTAAAATTTTTTTGGTAACGTTCGCTGTTTCTATTACCTGGTCAAATGTATTTTTATCAGGATCGAGATCAATGATGCACCAGTCTGGATTGTTTGGTGCACTGATGCGGCTGTTCCAGGGATTCATTTCTATACATGCAAGTGTGGCAATATATAAGATGCTTGCTTCATCATCAACAACGAGAAATTCTTTTTGAATGCCTTCCGAATCTGTGTATGGAAAAGTTTTGATCCATTCCGGCGCTTTGCCTTTTACATCTTTCTGGTAAAATCTCAATCCATCAATGCCATCAGGAAAACGATAAAGTGTTTGTGGTTTGTCCTTATAATAAGGCAGCATGAGTGGCGCTACCTGGTAGTAATAATTGAACATGTCCCGCTTGGTTACTGCTTTAAAGTTGCCTGATGTTTTATTTAATGCAGGCCAATAGATTTTACTTAAGTTGCCAAATTTCATATCATGACCGCAAATATTTCTTACCTGGCTTTCATCTTTAGGATTCAGGAATGTTTTGCGCTCCATTTTTGATGGCTTCCCCATCACTTTTTTCTTTACCAGTGTATGTTCATCATCTAAAACTTTGGGGGCTTGTTTTGGTGTTTCCATTATTACTTCTTTTGCATTTTTATCTTCCCGCAATCCTTTGAAAGAAGGATGACGGACTGCGCCATCTTTTGTCATTTCGCGGTAGCTGATCTCGCAAACAATTTCCGGTTTTATCCATGTCACATCTGCCTTCGGCGGATTGGGCCGGAAGCGTGATGGTTTATTGTATTCCGGTATTTCAGAAAATGGACATTCATTGATTTGTAATGTGTTCATTTTTTCAAGCAATGCCACCTGCATTTTCGTATCGAAACCGGTACCAACCGGGGTTAAAAACCGAAAATTTACACCCTCGAATATGCCAACCAATAATGCACTGAATTTTTTTGATGTGCCTTCATTTTTTGTATAGCCTCCAATCACCAGTTCCTGTCGTTTTTCAGTTTTTATTTTCAACCATTCTCTTGTGCGTAAGTCCGGCTTATATAAGCTTGATGCTTTTTTAGCCATGATGCCTTCAAGACCCATTTTATCTGCCAGTGCAAAAAATTCACTTCCAGTTGATTCAAAGTTTTCACTGAATTTAATAATGCCATCAGCAGGAATAACGGATCGAAGTATTGAGCGGCGTTCGCTCAATGGAATGTCCATCACATCAAAGCCTTCAAGCCAAAGAATATCAAATAGATAAAAAAGGAGCTGACCATCGGCCTCACTTCTCCATGCCTGCAGGTCGCCGAAGTCCGGTACACCTTTCTCGTTGACCACAATGATCTCTCCGTCTACCACTGCATTGATATTCCAGTTTTTCAATGCATCGTAAACAGGATAAAATTTCTCATTGAAAGATTTATTATTTCTTGACCTGATATCTGTTGTGATTTTGTTTTTGTATCCCAGTGCACGATAGCCATCCCATTTGATTTCGTAGAGCCAACCTGCATCATCAAAAGGTTTGTCAATAAGCGTAGCCAGCATGGGCATTATATCTGTAGGAAAAGGTGCCTTCTTTCCTTTCTTCAATAAATCTTCTATTGTTGATGTGGCTTTTTCACTTTTCATATTGAGAAGGTACTACAATTACATAGCCACAGAGACACGAAGGCACGGATGGGACACGAAGCAACCTATTTCCATTTCAATCTTTTCCATGCAATTGCCTATTCATTATTGCTTATTCTTTAATTGCAATGGATATTCGCGGATCAGCGCATCTGCCGGTATGCGCAGCATTTTACTAAATAACCGGATCATATTTAAAGAGAGGGGTTGCTTATAATTCATATCTGTGAATGGCTTTTTGATATTCATTTTCATTATTTATGATAAACCATTGTTTCATATTATAAATAGCTTCCTAAAATTAATTACAGTTATAGTAGTGCAATTTATAGTTGGACATTGGCCAACTATATCCTCTTGTTATTATTATGAACCTGAATCAACAAAATAGTTCAAACTGATTTTTAGAATGTTTTTGTACACCATTATTACCTTTTTTTAGGGCTAATAAAAACGTAATCAAAAATTTCATTGTTTTTCAATTGATTATAAAGGTGCATTTGAAAATACCTGCTTAATTGTTTGGCTGTAAGTAGTACTTCCTCCTATCTTTGCGCCCCGATAAACAAATCTTGTCTAAAATCGGGAACAGTTCAGGAGGATGGTCCTGCTGTTATTTTTTTTAACGGTTGGTGAAGATTATTAAATAATTAAAGCTACCAACGCAAAGCATTTTTTCGATGAGCAAATTACATTTTACAACAAAGCATGCGAATGCGGCTACCGTTCAGCGTACCTGGTACGTTGTGGATGGTACCAATCAAACCGTGGGTCGTATGTGTGCTCGTATTGCTGCTATATTACGCGGTAAGAACAAGGCATACTACACCCCTCACGTTGATACCGGCGATTATATCATTGTTATCAATTGTGAAAAAGTGAAACTGACCGGCAACAAAATGGATGACAAACTATACGATAGATATAGTGGTTACCCCGGTGGCCGTAAAGAAGAAACAGCCAAAGTGCTGCAAAAACGCAGACCTGAAGTGTTGATAGAAAGAGCAGTGAAAGGCATGTTGCCCAAAAACAGGTTGGGACGGCATATGTACAAAAAATTATTTGTGTATGCAGGAGATCAGCATCCGCACACAGCACAGGTACCAAAAGAATTAAAATTCAATTGACCCTTCGACAAGCTCAGGGTGACATTTGTCAGGCTGAGCATACCGAAGCCTACTTCAAAATGATATAATGGAAAAACAAACAACGAGTGTGGGCCGCCGGAAGGAAGCCGTAACAAGGATCTTTATTTCCAAAGGCTCTGGCAAAATCACAGTCAACGAAAAAGACTACAAAGTCTATTTCCCGCTAGTCTATTTACAAAATCAGGTTGAGCGTCCACTGAAAACAGTAGAGGCTGCAGACAAATTTGATGTAAAGATCAATGCAAGCGGTGGTGGAGTAAAAGGCCAGGCTGAAGCAGCAATGCTTGGTATTGCACGTGTGCTTATTGACTTGAACCCGGACTTTCGCCCGGCTTTGAAAGGCGCAGGATTGCTGAAACGTGATCCGCGTTCTGTAGAGCGTAAGAAGTTCGGACATAAAAAAGCCCGTAAGAGCTACCAGTTCAGTAAGAGATAATACAGCTCACCCAAACCCCCGCCTGAATGACACAGTCGGGCAGGCTCCCGAAAGGAGGGCTTTTCAACTGCACAAGGCCAGCTTTTCTAAGTTGAAAATTTGTAGGTCAGTGGTTGAGCGGTTGGAAAAGCAGATAAGTTCATTAAAAAGATAAAATAAAATAAAAACTGCCCGGTCTCCTTCTTTATCGGGGATTAAAGAAAGGGTGGGATAAAATTCAAAAAATGGAACAAAACACTTCACTACAACAACAGCTACTTGAAGCGGGTGTACACTTCGGTCACCTGAAGAAGAAGTGGAACCCAAAGATGCTGCCTTATATTTTCGCAGAGAAGAAAGGCATTCACATCATTGATCTGAATAAAACTACGGAAGCTTTGCAGGAAACTGCTGCTGCACTAAAGCAAATAGCCCGCAGCGGAAAGAAGATATTGTTTGTGGGCACAAAGAAACAGGCAAAGGATATTGTAAGTGAATGTGCACAGCGAGTGAACATGCCTTTTGTTACAGAGCGTTGGCTTGGAGGCATGCTTACCAATTTCAACACGGTACGCAAAAGTGTAAAAAAGATGCAAAGCATTGAGAAAATGCTGGGCGACGGTTCTTTTGATTCAGTAACTAAAAAAGAACGCCTGACACTTACCCGCGATAAAGAAAAAATGGAAAAAGTATTAGGCGGTATTGCCCAGTTGGGTCGTGTACCTGCTGCTTTGTTCATTGTTGATATTGGGCATGAGCACATTGCATTGGCTGAAGCCAAGCGGTTGAATATTACAACATTTGGTGTAGTGGATACCAATTGCGATCCCAATAAAGTGGACTTTTCTATACCTGCAAATGATGATGCTACTAAATCCATTGCTATTATTACTAATTATATTGTAGCATCAATTGCAGAAGGTTTGGCAGAGCGCCAGGCTGCGAAAGATGAAGATGGTGATGAAACAGTGAACGAAGGCGACAATGATAAAAGAGCAGCAAGACTAGAAGCAGAAGCCCAGGCAGAAGGTGGGCGTGGCAGAGGTGGACGTGGTGCAGCAGCAGGCACAGGCCCTGGTGCGGGACGCGGACCTGGAGGGGCAGGAGCAACCGGAGGCCCACGGAGACGGACGCCCGGAGGTGCAGGAGCAGGCGGTGGTCGTGGACCAGGTGGTGGCAAGAGGTAAAACTCCCCTGTCTCCGCCGCGGCGGGGAACTTAGGTGATGGATTCTTCAATATAAAAAGAGGTTCTTTAACGTGTTGCTGATTATGTAACCAGCGGAGATGCTAATAGCATCGTCTGTGCAGCCTGTGCTGAGTTTGGCGAAGCATCGCACAACGCAACGTTCAGAACGTTAATGAACAGAAGAGGTTTGAAATTGAGAAGGTCAATTACAAACCACAAACTATAAACTATAAACTTTCCCCCATGTCAACTGTAACCATTACAGCACAGGATATTAGTAAACTTCGCCAGGCTACCGGAGCAGGAATGATGGATTGCCGGAAAGCACTTACTGAAACAGGTGGAGATTTTGAAGAAGCAATTGACTGGTTGCGCAAGCAGGGGCAGAAGGTAGCAGTCAAACGCAGTGACCGCGAAGCCAAAGAAGGCGTGGTGATCGCAAGGACAACTGATGATAATAAAACCGGTTTTATTGTTACCATATCTTGCGAAACTGATTTTGTTTCCAAAAATGCCGACTTTGTTGCCTTTGCCCAAAGCATTGCAGATGCTGCCGTTGCGAATAATGTAAAAAGTGCAGAAGAATTGAATGAATCATCTGTAGGCACTTCCAAAGTATCTGATTTGATTAACGACAAACTTGCATCTATTGGTGAAAAGATTGGTGTGGCTCGTTTTGAAAGAGTGGAAGCTCCGTATGTAGCATCATACATTCATGGTGCATACCGCATGGGAGTGCTTGTAGCATTCAATAAAGATGCAGGAGATGCAGGCAAAGACATTGCCATGCAGATCGCTGCCATGAACCCGGTGGCAGTGGACGAAGCCTCTGTGCCTGCCGATGTAGTAGCACGTGAAAAAGATATTGTAGCTGAATTACTCAAACAAGATCCTAAGATGGCGGGCAAGCCACAGGAAATGCTAGACAAAATAACGCAGGGTAAGTTAAATTCTTTTTTCAAAGAAAGCACATTGACTGCCCAGGCTTTTGTAAAAGACAATGGCAAAACGGTTGGTGATCATCTGAGGTCTGTTGACCCGGAATTAAAAGTGATTGAATTCAAAAGAGTGGCAGTAGGATAAAAATTAATATGAGTTTTTTAAATACCAAAAAGTAGAATAAATTCTTTGCAATATTTGCCACAAAAGTTGAGTCACAGCTGATTTTTTATCTCAATCTCTCATCCCTGACCATCCCCCATTACCAAATACCTCAAATTTCTTTTCATTATTTGTTTTGCTATTGAATAACCTTATGGCTACAGAGGTATCGCTAAGCCATTTGTAAGATGCTTTATCAAACCGTTCATTTATTATATACCAAGCTTCGTGGTGCACAAGGGCGCCATTTTCTTTCTGGTAATACCTAACCTTATAACCCTCACCCATAAAGTTGATCCGAAACACTTCTACATCATTCGGTTTATGCGATGGTAAATTCACTTGAGTTTCTTTGCTTCTTATATCTACTATGTTTATACTTTCTGTATTTGTGGTGCGTGTATTAACGCATGCGATTTGAAAAAAAGAAATAATAAAAATTGTAAGTGGAAAGAGGAATTTCTTGTGTAACATTTTATTTCATGTTTAGTTAAAAAATGACTTTTACTGTCTTCTAATAAAATTACCAATTGCCTCAAGGTATTTCTTAAAGCCAAATACAAGGGGTATATTGCTATGGTTTGCACCCTGTATTCGATGTGCTTCTTTGAAACGTCCTTTGTGATTATTATACACTATCTCACCTTGTGTTTTTATATTTAAAAAATCATCTTCAGTGCCATGTATCCACATCAATGGCTGCTGTACATTTTTAATAAGGTCGGCGTTGTTGATTTTTAAATCAGTAACAAAACTACCGGGAAGTGCAAGCTTAGATCCATCCTGCACCATAGCTTCTGCTGAAGCAAACGGTGCCTCCAATATAATTTTTGAAGGTCTCATACTACGCGGTTCTGCGGAAAGTTTTGTGGCAGGCGCACTCCCCATGCTGAAACCATAAATGATTAATCTTTCATTCGTGAGTCCTTTTGTTTTTAGCCATTGTAAACCTGCATCCACATCATGGGTTAAAGCCGCTTCTGAAGGCTTGCCTTCTGATAACCCATAACCGCGATAGTCTATCATCAGTACACCGTACTTATTTTTAGAAATAGTATTAGCCAACAACTGGGCCCGCGGCCAATAGAAATCCATATGATCTTTATTGCCATGGCAATACATGATCACGGTATCAGTGGCAATGCGGGACATGTCGCCAATATAAACAGCATAAATTTTTGTACTGCCTGATTCATCGGGTCCCTTAGAATCTAATGTGAAAAGCGAAACCAGGTTTGCAGATATATTGTATGAAGAATCAAGCCGGAAGTCAACTTCACCTTTATAATTATTCAACTCATACTTTTCAATTTCATTATCATTAGGATTAAAAAGATTGTCATCCACACGACAACCCACATTATATATTGTAATCGTAATTATAGTTGCAATTAAAAAGTGCGTTTTCATATTTTAAAATTTTCTGGTAATTCCAAAATAAATCCCAAGAGCTCCTTTTTTGCCAAAAGGAGTTTTATACTCAACAGGGCTGGTATTATTTTCTATGTCCGGAGTAATTATTTTGACTTCAATATTATAGTTCCATTTCTTTCTTACAAATGTTTGCCCGATCATGGGAGAGATAAGCCAACGTTTTTCCTGTTCCTGGTCGAAAGCTCTTTTGCTGGATAATTCAAACCAGTTAGAAAGACCTACATAAATAAAATTCCGGTTACGGTTAAAATCCCAAAAAGCATTGATATCTATTTGTGGATATATTTTAGAGGCATCTTTATTTCTGTAAATAATGTTAGCCACAGGATTGATACTCACACCAGGTATATTTCTTTTTTGCTGCAACAATTGTTTTGTTAATCCAAGCTCCACCTGTACGTTACCATAAAACAAAGAAGTAACATTCAATGCCCCAAAACCGGTAAGCGTACTGTCGATACCATAGCCATATGTTGCTGTAAGAAATGGCATAGGAATGGGAACATCGCTATAGCTGATAACAGGACCACCAAGAGATAAATTTACAGCCTGTTCATCTTTCATTAATGGCTTTACAAATCTTGATGGTGCACAGGATGTTACCATTGAAAAGATAAAAATATAAGGCCAAACTTTTTTCTGCATAGTAAAACATTATGGGCTAAATAAGGAAGGTATCTTACAAACTTAATCTCAATCCAAGCGCAGGATAAGGCTGACTCTTTATTGCCGTTAATTTCAAAGAAGGTGCCTTTTCTATATCAAGGAAAACAGATGCTTCTCTTGCTCTTTTTTTATTCTTGCCTGAAGCAATAAATAAATAGACCCCGGTGGCAACACCGGCAAGTCCTATAGCAGCAGGTACTGTCCCTGTCGATTCAGTTTCATCATCTCCAAAAGTGGGCATAGCTGGAGTAGCTGCAACAGCTACGACTGTTACTAAGAATAGGCCAGCCCCTGCACCGGTTGCAATCCACGCTGCAGTTTTTTGTTTTTTACTTTTTTCAAGATAATCAGCCTGTGTCAATGCTTGTTGCTGTACCGGCTCCTGTGCAAATAGTTGTGCTGTATTGATGATTAAAAAGGCAATAAGGAGAATTTGTTTCATAAATTTTTTTATTTAAATAAATTTGAATAAAAAAAAGTAATGTCTTTTTTGCAAATGTTTAGTTTGATGGCAAAATGATGGATCAAAGATGTAAGAATCGTATTGCTCCATCAATCCCATAAAAGGGTGAGTAGCTAATGGCCAGCAGAAGAAAACTGCAAACTAATTGCAGTGCCATCTCCGGGTGTGGACTGTATTGTAACATTGCCTCTTAGCAAAGCAGCCCGGCGTTGCATATTTTTCATTCCGTTGCCGGTAGTGGTGCCAGCGGGATCAAACCCTTTTCCATCATCTTTAATGGCCATAGTAATCCGGTGTGCCGTAGTGGCTAAATGCATGCATAGATTTTGAGCAGTGGAATGTTTTACTGCATTGTTCACTGCCTCTTTAAAAAATAGGTACACATTTTTCCTGTCTTCCATGCTCAAATGGGCACTAGATAAATCACCACTTTGTGACCAGTTCACTGTGATATCTGTTGCTTCTGCTACTTCGGTTGCATAATTCTTCATGCGTACCAGCATTTGTTGTAAACTATCGTTATCCGGGTTAATGCTCCAGATAATGTCGCTCATCTTTTCAATAGAGTCACGGCTGCTTTGGCCGATACGCTGAAGATATTCTTCCTTTTTCTCAGTGGCTGCACCAGGTTGCCGCACCATTTCACTAAATAAAGAAATAGAGGTAAGCGAAGCACCTACTTCGTCGTGCAGATCGCTGGAGATGGCAGTACGCATCCGCTCCAGCTTTAATATTTGCGCAAACCTATATTGAAAAATAGCATAAACAACTAAAACAATAACAATAGCACAGAGAAGATAAAACCACCATTTGGAGTAAAAAGGTGCACTCACCCATACAGCAATGGTATCCCTGCTTTCTATCCAGGGACCTCCGGATACACGGGCTTTCAAGCGAAAGCGGTAATTACCTCCCGGGATATTTGAATATGATGCAAACCGCCTGTTTCCAGCCATATGCCATTCCTTATCTATGCCTTCTAGCATGTAGGCATATTCAATACTTTTTGTTTTATTATAAAGAAGACTGATGTACTCGAACGAAAAATAATTTTGTCTGTAAGAAATATGCAATGGTTTTTTTAAATGAATAAAGCTATCCGTTTGCAAACTGGTTCCATAAATATTGATATCTGTAATAAAAGGGGGTTTGAGCATAGGCTCATCTTGTATTTGTGCAGGATGAAAAGCCACTAATCCTTTAGTGCTCCCCCCTACAATGCGTCCGTCGGATAATTGTGCAATGGTAACAAAATCATTGTGCAGAATGCCATTGTCATAGCTGTAATTTTTGAAAGTTTTTGTTGCGGGAAAAAAATGGCTGATACCATTTTTTGTAGCGATCCACACGGTGCCATCTTTATCTATTACTGCAGCCCGAACCAGGTTGCTTATAAGGCCTTGATATGTAGTAAAATGCTCGTACTTTTTTGTTTTCTTTTGGTACAAGCTGATGCCCTTGGTGTAATAACCAATAAGGTAATGATCGCCAATGTCTTTAAAGAAATATATCTCTGTTTGCCGCAACGATTGGGTCGTATGATTTGCTATAAGACGTTCTACAATTTTTTCTTGTTTCTCATCCCACCGCATCAATCCGGTTCCATGCCCTATGATCCACAACCGGTTCTCCCGGTCTCTAGACAGGTAAAGAACCTGCGCTTTTTCACCCATCAGCGGGAGGTCGAATACTTTATGTTCACCTGTTTTAAGATTGTAGCGAAGCAACTTATTCCAAAAACGACTCATCCAAAGAATGCTATCGGATGTAGCTTCAAAAGCAGAAACCGGGTGAAAATTCTGCAGTGCAGTATCCTTCGCTTTTAAAAGTGTTTTTTGTTTTCTATCATAAAATAACATACCCTCCTGAGTGCTGATAAATACACGTCCCCCATTTGGATCATTCCAATGTGTCCATGCCCAGTCAAAGTCGGAGGTATGAAATGAAATATGCTTGCGGACTTGAAAACTTCTATCAGTGAGGAAAAAGCCATCGGCCAGTTGTGTTCCGATAAGTAAAGAACTGCTGTCTATTTCAATAATATCACTCACTTCCATTCCACCAAAAGGAACAGAGCGCATACGGTTCACAGATAAGTTCTGTATTTGTTGCTTATAAGGCTGAGTAATAGAGATGCCACCTTTAGTGCCGAACCAGAAGTTACCTTCCCGGTCTTCTAAAATAGCTGTCACCTTATTGTTTATAATACTGAAATCATTTTCCGTGTTATGCTGATAAGTGGAACTGAGGGCAACTGCACCAGGCTTCGCCATGTGCAATCCTTTACCTGTTGCCATCCAGGTAGCACCTTTTTTATCAGTATAAAGTGTGGTGGCTAATTGGTCAAAATCGGGGTGTGCTGTACCTGCCCCAGAATAATAAGTATAACTTTTATTTGCAGCCAAATCATACATTCCCAGGTCAGGCGCCCATGTGGAGTACCACAACTTACTCCCCTGGAAAGCAATAGCAGAAAAATACTTTTTGTGTTCAAAAAATTCTCTTTGTTCATTGGTATGTCCTGCTACAGAAAACTGCTCTTTTGCAGGGTCAAAATTTCCAAGGCCCAGGTTTCCGGTTACCCAGATAAGACCTCTTTTATCAATAAGCAAACCACTGAATAAATTTCCACGTGGGTGTGTTGTTTGTAACTTAAAACAACGAATATTTTTGCCGTCAGCAGAAAGACGGAACAATCCATCAACTGTGGTCCACCATATATTGCCTTTCTTATCTTCCTTAATATCGGTAACGTAATCTGAAGTAGTAGTTGCTAAAGATGTGTTATGGCTGCTTATATTACGCACCATTGTTCCATTGGTTTCGATGCATGTAATTCCGGCATCAATAGTTCCGACCCATATTTTATTGTGTTTATCTATATAAATTTTTGATACAGCATTCACCAATGTGTTTTTATTATCATCCGCATAGGTGTTTTTTTTAAAGTTGTATCCATCATACCGAAATATACCTTCTATGGTACCGATCCAGATGAAGCCGTTACGGTCCTGAGCCAGAGCTGTTATATCATCAACCGGTAAACCATTGCTGCGGGTAATGTGTCGGAAAGTAAGATCGGAAAGTTGAGCCTGCGCTGCAGACGGCACAACAAACAACAGAATTAAAAAGGAAAAACGTACCAGAGAAACCAACAGTTAAATAATTTTTTGATGAATGGCTTTGGCTACCGCCTGGCTCATCGAGCTTACATGTAATTTACTATAAATATGTTTTATATGGGTACGTACTGTTTCAATACTTATATTGCTGGCTGTTGCAATTTGTTTATAACTTTTCCCATCTACAAGATGTTGAAGCACCTCCCTTTCCTTTTCTGTGAGGGGTGGGTTATTTGGCCGATGTGTCGTTTTAGGGAAAGAGCTCAATACTTTTCTTGCAATAGAAGGTGTCATTGGTGCGCCTCCGCTATGCACATCTTTCAATGCCTCAATAAGCTTTTCGGGAAGTGTCTTCTTTAATAAATAACCATCAGCACCTGCACATATAGAATCATATATTTTTTTGTCATCATCAAATACCGTGAACATCAAAATATTAATTGATGGCTGCACCATCTTGGCCAGGCGTACTCCTTCTATGCCGTTGGTACCTGGCATATCAATATCCATTAATATGATATCTATATTAGCGTTTTTCAGATCAGACTGTATCGTATCGCAGTTGTCAAAACTGCATACCACGTCAATTTCTCCCGTGGAAGACAAAAATTGAGTCAGGCCTTCGCGAAGATCTTTGTCGTCTTCATAAATGTATAACCGGATCAAGCAGTATTCTTTAGCAGGCAAGCTAATTTAATTATTTTAATCCTTCTATCCCATAAAAAGGGGAGTAGGATTCACTTTATTGAATGAACGGGATAGTAAGTATTCACTATGATGAGGACGGTTAAAAGCATGCAATGTTATTTTACGCTGCGGAGACCTTGTAAAACTTACAATAAACCAATAAATTTAGCAGACGTCAAAACAGCCAAGTTTTCTTGGTTTAGATATACAAAGAAATATTGACACAGGTTTAATACCAATATAATTTTTTGTATAATCCTAATTCTTCGTATCCAGTATCACAGGCGTGCCTTTGCTTCCCATCATAATGATCTTTGCATTTTGAGACTTTGCTAATTCGAATGTTGCTTTTATCTGCTCGTACTGCAATTGTTTGTCAGTCAGGCTTTCGCTGATGATGCGCTGATAGTCTGCAATACCCTGTGCTTCCACTCTTTTTCTTTCTGCCTCCTGTCTTTCTTTTTGAAGAACAAATTGCATTTTTTGTGCTTCCTGCTCTGCTTGTATTTTTTGCTCAATGGTACCTTTTACTGCAAGAGGCAATGTAATATTTCTAACTAATAAATTTTCCAGAAACAATCCCCTTTTTTTAAAGTCCACTTCTATCCCTTTAAAGATGCGGTTCTGAAATTCATCTCTTTTAGTTGAGTACAATGATATAGCATCATAATAGACGGCGTTATCCCTTATCCGGGTACGTGATATTGGCCGTACGATTTTATCTTCATAATTAATACCTGTTTCTTTTACGATCCGTGGAGCATCTACGGGGATCACCCTGTACAACACAGTGAGGTCAATAGTAACTTCAAGACCATCGGCAGTCAACACTTTAATTGCATCATCACCGGTTTTATGTCCTTCATCATTGATTCCGCTCATGGTGTAATTCTGTGTTCTTACATCCATTTTTTCTATTTCCATGAGTGGATTTACAAAATTTAATCCGCTGTTCAATACCTCCGGCTGCACTTTACCGAACAATTTTTTTACACCAATGTGTCCTGCTTCTATCTGCACAAATGCACTAGAAATAATGCCTAAAATAATGAGTGCAATGCCTATATAGCGTCCAATCTTTACAGGACGTTCCGTATTCGGCAAACGTAAAGTGAAGGAAACAAGAATCAGGGCGATACCCAGTATAATTAGAAACATGATTGGTTATTTGGTGCTGTAAGTTAAATCTGTTTTAATCATCAGTTCCAAAAAGAATTTCGCCGGCAGGTTTACTTTTATAACTATGAAATATTTTGTCCCAAATGCTAAATAAAGATCCGTAATTCGAGTTTGTTTCTTCGTTACGGCGTGAATGGTGAATGCGATGCATACGGGGAGAAGAAAATAAGATCCTGTAAAAAGCATCGTTTTTTTCTGAAATGTAAATGTTGGAATGATGAATAACTATGGAAGAGAAAAAAAGTATCTCGTAAATAATGACTGGTAAAAATGAAAAACCAAAGAGCATGTAAACAACAGCTTTTCCGGGTATAGAAAATAGCAGTTCCGCAATATGAAAACGGACTGCGGTAGTACTATTCATCATTTTATCTTTGTGGTGGAAGCGATGGAACCGCCAGAGAATAGGTATAGAATGGTTCATCCAATGCCATGCATACATCCAAAGATCTAAAACGATGATAGTCCCTATGATTTCTATCCACAGCGGCAAGCTCCATTGTTGCAACAGCCCAATTTTATTGCGCTCTATAAAGCCAAGAATATGAACGAGCAGGGAAGCTGGAAAGAAATTAAGTACCAGATTAAGGATGCCAATTTTTAAATTGAACCGTTCATTCTTCCAGTTATTGATCTTTCTATCCTGAGGAAACAGGTGCTCAAATAAATATTGAAGCAGAAATACTCCTGCTAAAATCAAAACCTGCATCCATTTCATTACCATGCCTTTTCTTTGTTTTTGAACATTTAAAATTACATTGCCCTTACATAATGAAGACCAGTATTATTATACCCGCTTTTAATGAAGCACAAAACATAGGAGCACTTGTAAAGTTTTTGCGGCTAGATGGTACAGCACAAACCGAAATCATTGTTGTGGATGGAGGCAGTATGGATGATACTTTGGAATTAGCAAAAAAAGCGGGAGCAAATGCAGTAATCAGTGCAGCGAAAGGGCGGGCTGCACAAATGAATTATGGTGCTTCCATAGCTAACGGTGATATTTTTTATTTTGTGCATGCAGATACTTTTCCACCCGCTACATTTTTGAAAGATATTCATCTTGCAGTGGATCAGGGTTTTCAGTTAGGCAGATATAGAACTAAATTTTTATCTGCACTGCCTCTACTTAAGATCAATGAATGGGTTACCAGGTTCGATTTATTTATTTGCATGGGCGGCGATCAGACTCTTTTCGTTACCAGAAAACTTTTTCAGCAAGTGAATGGTTTTAATAATGATATGCTCATTATGGAAGAATATGAATTTTGTAAGAGAGCAAGGGAAAAAGGTAAATACAAAATCATGAATGGGGCAGCACTTGTATCGGCTCGAAAATATCAGCACAACTCATGGATGCAGGTATTGAAAGCCAATAATCAACTAGTAAATATGTATAAAAAAGGAGCTGCACAACAAGCGATGGTAAAGCAATATAAAAAAATGCTTCGTTTTTAGCAGAACCTTCTTTTAACCTTAATCGTATATTAAGATATGCATAACCACATCAACGGAATTCAACAGGTAGGTATTGGTGTTACCAATCTCGGTGAAGCTTATTCGTGGTATAAGAAGCATTTTGGATTTGAAAGTATCATTTTTGAGGATAAAGCACCTGCTTCCTTAATGGCTTGTTATACAGGTGGAGAAATTCATCACAGGTATGCTGTGCTTGCTATGAATATGCAAGGTGGTGCCGGATTGGAGATATGGCAATATACCAGTCGTGAACCCCAGCCCGCCCTTAATGCGCATCAATTGGGAGATACAGGAATATTTGCCGTAAAGCTCAGATGCAAAGACGTAGAAAAAGCTTATGGACAATACAGTCTGCATAAATTGAATTTACTTACTTCTGTAGTGCGCAGCCCTTTTGGTCAATTGCATTTTTATGTAGCTGATCCTTATGGAAATATTTTTGACATTACAGAGGATAGCTATTGGTTTTCTAAAAACAAGAATATCACCGGGGGTATGTGTGGCGCTATGATTGGCGTAAGTAATTTATCTGCATCCATTTCATTTTACCAGGATGTGCTGGGCTATTCAGTACATACTGTAGTTGAAGATTTTTTTACAGACTTTGAAGGATTAAAAGGCGGCTCAAAAAAATCAAAACGAGCGTTACTGATACATAGCAATTCCAATGGCCCTTTCAGTCGCTTACTGGGTCCTTCCCGCATAGAGCTTGTGCAGGTACCGGAGCGGAAGGGGGAAAAAATTTATAAGGACCGCTATTGGGGAGACCTCGGTTTTATCCATATATGCTTTGATGTGTGCGGAATGAAATCGCATGCGGCGTTTTGCCACACCTCAGGACAACCGCTTACTGTCAACAGTGAAAACAGTTTCGAAATGGGAAAAGCTGCGGGGCATTTTGCATATAATGAAGACCCGGATGGCACGTTGATAGAATACGTAGAAACCCATAAAGTACCTATTTTTAAAAAATTGAACTTGTATATGGATCTGCGTAAACGCAGTGCTACAAAGCCTTTACCCAACTGGATGATCCATTGCATGGGGTTAGGAAAAAAAACACTTCAGCTATCAAACTGAGGTTTTAACTGCACACAGGCCCAGGCTGTAAAAGGGATTAAAACAAATGCTGACAATGCCCAGCCCGGACCAAAAAACAACCAGGTAATTCCAATTAATAATAACATATACAAAGGGTAGGCGAGCATAAGCAAAGAGGCAACCACACTGTCGTAATGATCATTATCAAAATATTTGAATGTTATCATTTTAGCTGAATAGTAAACAGGCGCATGTACAAGAAAACCAATGATGGCCGGAATAGTCAGGAAAATTTTCTTGGATAATGATAGTGGTTTATAAAATATTTCTTCCTGATTTTTTTTATCGCTTTTATCTATTTCATAAACCAGGCTTTTTAATTGTTCATTCAATTGTTTATTGAAATGAACTAATTGTATACCATCTGAGTGTGCACTTACAATTGTCTTTTTACTGATAGGTTCTCCAAAATTAATAATGACATTTTTACCAAAATTGCGAAATGCCTGATAATTAAATCCTACCGGAATTACGGTAAGATCAATACCTTTTTGCCAGGTGCTGATTGCAAGCCTTGCAGTTCCTTTTAAAAGAGGTCGTAAATGCCATTCGTTCACACACCGGCCTTCACTGAATATAATGACATGGCCATTGTTTGCAAATACATTATGACACTCTTCGAACGTAGTGTAATTATGTGATAAGTTTTCAACCCCTTCGCTGGTGCGATAAACCGGCAGTAAATGCATCCACCGCAGCAGTTTATTTATAAGCTTATTTTCAAAGGCATCACCGCGGGCAAGTGAATACAAGTTCTCTTCCAGGATTATCGTAAGGATGATGCCATCTAAAAAAGAATTGGGATGATTAGCTGCAAATAATACAGGGCCAGTTGCATTTAGATAATCCTGTTTATTTAAAACAAGCCTGCGGCAGAAGATCTGCAGACAGAAGCGGGCATATAATTTTATCAACCAGAATAACACAATGACAAAATAAGAATAATAATAGTTGCAGATTAAAGAGATCGTTTCTAGTTATTGCTGTATCCCTAATTCTTTTTTCCACGGATGCGGAATTTCATTTACTGTATCTACATCATGCAACATAGGTAATAAACTAAAGCTGTTATTTTTTTCTGTGAGTTGGACAATGGTTTGCTGCAGTACTTTTTCTGTACTCCATTCTATATTTTGAAACACATCTTTTAATCCACCTTTCATGCCCAGTAAATAATATCCGCCGTCATGAGCCGGGCCAACCACTACATCATGATCAGATAGTTTTTTGAAGGCTTGTTCAATAATGACTGTATCAAGTTGATAACAATCACTACCGATAATGCATATGCGATTATGTCCTTTTTCAAATAATTGCTCAAAAGCAGTTTTCATACGACTTCCAAGATCACTATCGGCCTGCATCAGCTTATTATATCCTGCCGTCCATATATCATCCTCTTCTATGGCCCCTGCATAAAACACATATTTTTTACAAGGTAATGGAGCTGTTATTTGATGCGTATGAGTTAGTAGCTTATTATAAATTTTGAGGGCTACTTCTTCTCCTTCAGTACTTGCAATACGGGTTTTTACCTTGCCCTTTTCAGGCTTTCTAACAAAAAGAATTAAAGCATCACTCATTGGGTAAAGAAAAGAAAAAGGAGGCATTTATAAATTATGGAAAAATAATTTTTGTATTGTTTTCATCCATCTCGTCACCTCCTTCATCCCCATAACAAAAGAAGGCCGCCGTTCGCCCTTCGAGGTGGTTTATACTAAGCTCTTTCCAGTCTTCAGTATGCTCCAATTTCATGGCCAGTTCCGGATCTTTGTGTTTGATGGTGCTTTCATCGGGGTTTCCGCCATTCATACAAACGAGGCGGTCAAACATGGCTTTAAGATTAGATGTTGGTGCATACCAGTTGATTGGACCAATAATTGCCCAGGCATCCGCCATATCCAGCCGTGCATACATATCCAGGTTCCATAAAAGGTCAGGTTCCTTCCAGCTATTTTTAGAATAGCAGTTGCAGGGCCAAACGCAAAGAGCCATTGAAGTAGATACACAGGCATTGCAGGTTTGTATCCGCTCCCGGCCGTATACATTTCCCAGGTCTTCATAATCAATTTCCCAATCATTCGGCAGGTTTTCAGCCATACGCAGCATAAGCATTCTGGATTTGCTGTCCACTCCCGGACAATTATATTGTCGCCTGTCAGACCCCGAGATGATCAATATCCTGAAGGGTCTTTTTTCAATAGGTAACCTGGCATTATCATCGTTTGGCTTCATGGTATGAATAATGCAAACAATACACCACATCATTTGTTTAATAAAGCATGGCCTGGTGGGAGAATATAAAAAACTATTACATCACACTCGGCGAAAAGTATGAAGTGGATCCTTTACTTTTTGTGGGTATACATGTAGTGGCGACCCCTTTATTTGCAGCAGCAGTGTGGTGGGTTATTTATAACAAAAGAAAGAAGAAGTCACTTATTCTTCCCGTAATAATAGCTGCTTTTATTTTTAATGCCGCTAATATTTACCTCGTGCTGTGGGGCAGAAACATTCCGTGGTGGATATATGCGATTGTTATAGTCACCACGGTAATTAGCACCTATTTTACAGTAAGAAAAATAAGACAACGATTGCACGCAATGGATTAAAGCTTTAAAAAGAAATTATCTTTCCTTGTTGTGCTGTTTCTGCTTCCGGCAATATTTCACAATTATCCCAAATGCCTGTACATAAAGTATGCGCATAGGTGACCGGTAATCCGTTCTCAAGCATCAGTTGGCTGGCTTTGCTGCTGTTGTAGGTGTAGAAGTGAAACTGAAAAACCACCTCCTTATTAACTGTTTCCTCCAGTGTTAAAAACCATACCCGATCTGTACCATCATTAGCAGGCATGCCAATTACGCCTGCGTTTAGCCAATGCTTTTTTTCATGTACGTGAGTAAAGGGTAAACCACAATGCCCGGCTATTATAATTTCAGCACCTGTAGCGCTGAAGTTTTCTTCTTTTCTTTCCCAGTCTGTAGAACGAAATATAAAATCAGACGTTTGAAACCAAGAACCGTGCACTATAATGATCTTTTTACCCTGCCAATAGAACTGAATGTGATGTGGTAAGGTATGCAGCCAATCAATTGAGTTTTGCGTTATGTTGTTCTGTATGTAAGTATACCAGTTGCGTGAAAAAAGATCGCACCGGCCACCGTCCTTAAAATCACATCCGCAATCATCTTCTCCATTGCGAATTTGTAACTCTACATTACCTGCAATGGAATAAATACCCCATTGTTTTATTAAATCAATGCACTCTCTCGGCTGCGCACAATAGCCTAAAATATCACCGGTGCAAAAAATATTGGTAGCATCATAATTATTGGTTGTAGCCCATTGCTGTAAGGCTGTAAGCGATTGCAGATTGCTGTACACCCCACCAAAAAAAAGAAGTTTACCTTTTTTTATCCCCAGGTCTTTTACTGTTTTATCCTCATGTATGCTCATGCCATTTGCGTTTCGTTTGATACTTGCTGAGCAATAGCATACTCTGTTTTTCTTTTAATAAAAAAAAAAGGCAGGAAAAACAGCGTAAAACATAAGGCGCTGCCCCAAAGGTTTACCGATAAGAGATCGCCGTATTTGCCATCAAACCATACCAGTGATTTTGGTATGGCACCTACTGCAAGTAATATACCTACAGCAACACCCGTCCAGATGGATAAGTGAAAAGAAAGTGCAGGCATTTTTTTATTCCAGAATAAAAACACAGGCGCCAGTCCTATCACCATAGTGCCGCTAATGGTACTGGCTGATAAAATATCAGCACCAAAAAAAATAGGTATGGTACCAATAACAGCTACCAAGATCATGGCTAACCTGCCTTTAGAGATAGAAGCCAATTTTTGCTTTCCTAAATCAACGACCATTAATTTAGAAGAAGATGAAAAAGTAGAATCAATTGTAGATGCTGCAGAAGTGATCATAATTAAATTCATCAGCAACATAACTGCAGTTCCTAACAGTTTGCTTACTTCTACAGTTGCCTGTCCTTCCAAACCCTGAAAACGTGCAAAGATGCCAATAAATGAAAATAAGAGAATACATAAAAACCCTACGATTGTTGCACCTATATAACTTTTAAGCGTTGCTTTGGGTGAGCTCATAAAACCACGATCCGTCAATACCGGATCATGAAAAGGATAACTAAAAATTTGAATCAGCACAGCAAACAGTAAACTTAACCCACCTTCCATGGTCCAGCTACCCGAAGAAATATATTCCTGCGCCGAAGCATTGCCTCGAGGAAGAATAAATATGAGCAGGATAAAAAGGAGTACCCCAAAAAAAATCATCTGAATAGAATCGGTGATCAGCGATGTACGCATGCCGCCTTTCAATGTATAAGCCAATGTAAGAAAAGTAAACACCAGCACTGCAATATAGAAACCGTTAGAGCCCTGAGCTCCAAAATAACTACCAATTACAGTAGTGTTGGACCATACTTCATTGAACAGCCGAAAGCCAATAACAATAGAGAAAACCGTAACTGCCTGCCGTCCGTACCGGGTTCGTAAAAAATGGTGAATGCTTTGGAACTTTCCTTTTTTTCGCATGTGATAAATCACAAGTCCGCCAACAAGAAAGGAAAGATAATAGCAGGCATACGCTAACCCACCAACAAAGCCAAATGCCATTCCCAGATTTGCTGCATTGGCAATAGACTTGGCAAAAATCCATGCAATAACAAGGCTGCTGGTCAATAAAAAAACATTCGGTTCTCTACCCTTATCTGACTTAGCCTGAAAAAATTGCTGTACTGACCTTGCCCTTGGTGCTATGAAAAAAAACAGGATACCAAAAAGAATTAAAATAATCCATTGAACCGTTTGTACACTCATGAGATCTTATCCTTAATTAATTTTCCCACCATCCTTTGCTATTATATGTATCACCACCAATCCGGGCTACGGCATCATCATAATTTTTTTTATTGGCAGCTTGTTCGATAGAAGGATAACGAAACCGAACAGGAAATTTATCGCTGTTTAAATTATCCTGCGGAATAGTAATAACGGGAAAGCCTGTACGCCGGATATCAATCCATGCTTCGTAGCCATTCATAAAGTTGGATATCCATTTTTGAGTCATAATTTTTTTTAGGTCGTCTGTCCCATTCAATGCTACACCGGGTTGTGTAAAATAACCTGGAGGCACTGCTGTATTATAATAGGCATGTGACGCAGTAATGCCTGCTTCGTAAAATGTGGTTGCCATGCCGGTTATGTAACCTTCTTGCGCAGCCTCCGCTAATAAAAATTGAAGTTCTGCAAAGGTCATTATTGGTGCATTCACTCCCTGCGGATCATCCCGGAACAACTTACCAATAAGGGAAATATCATTGAAGTTATAAGCGTTCTGGCTTTGACGGCTTAATCCATTTGGTAAACCTTTGAAAAGCGGCATGACTGCGGCAACTGATGTTACAGTGGGTTTAAAATACACAGCTATTCTTGCATCGTTTAATCTGGTTAAAATAGCCTGACTTGTTTTACTCATACGTACATCTGCATACCTTCCTTCCCGTTCGTTGATTAAAAACCATTGATTAGGTGCAGAAGCGAGAAAAGGAACAACTGCATTATCAGCATTACTTCTGAAAATGTTCTTGCTATTAAGGATTGCCTGCAATTGTGTGGCAACGTTTACCTTTTTGCTGATTCGAACCAGGTAACGAACTTTTAAAGAATTGGCAAGTCGCACCCATTTAGAAAGATCGCCTTTGTATAAAATATCTCCATTAATAATATCGGTGCTTGCAGATAGCATTGTTATAGCCTTATCAAGATTTGCAAGAATGCCATCAGGTCCTGTATAAATAACTTCCTGCTTGTCATACACCGGGGCAAAAATGCCAATACTGCTTCCTTTGATCGCTTCAGAATAAGGCACATCACCCCACAGATCCGTTAGTAAGGCTGCAAGTGTTGACTTCAGTATTAATGCTACACCTTTATAACCGTTATTCGTTAATGGTGAAATTTCAATAGCATGCAGATCGTTAAGTAGACGGTAAGTGGCATTCCATAATTCTGTGTTGGTGCCTACATCGTACCGATCAATGGGAAAGAACTCAATATTGCTAGTTTGTTGTGCCAATAGGTTTCCATTCTTCCAGGCCTCTTCGGCATTGTTTTTTACAGATTGATAGATAACGTTTGATAATAAAAATTGGGGATGTACAGTTTCGGGTGCATTAGGATTTGTGTTTACATCTGCAAGATCTTTTTTGCAGGAAACTACGCTGCCGCAAAAAATGAGGCACCACAGGATGAAATTATTTTTCATATTAATTAGAAATTGATATTAAGGTTAAAACCAAAAGAACGGCTCGAAGGAAGCGACATATCATCTACGCCGTATATATATTTCCGGCCTTGCACAGCATTTACTTCCGGGTCTACATTGGGGTTTTCTGTAAAAAGCAATACATTGTTCATAATGAAGCCTGCCTTTATTTCATTTACGCTCAGCCTGCTGCTTATACTACCTGGAAGCGAGTAGGAGAGTGCTACTTGCCGCAACTTCAGGTACGAAGCATCAAACATAGAAGTCGCTTCGTTTGCACGGTTATAATACTGCCCGTAATAATCACTAGCAGCTATAGCAGTGGTATTAGTTACATATTTTGGATCGATTGCAGAACCAACATTTACAACCCCATCGCCCACTACGCCCCCTTCACGTCCGGACAGGGTGGACTCCAAAATACCCGAAGTGCTCCCAAGGGAAAGTGTTCGTGAAAAGAACACACCACCCTGCCGCCAATCCCATAAAAAATTTAAGTTGAAGTTTTTATAACTAAGGTCATTGCCCCAACCTACTATAAAATCGGGGTTATAATTTCCAAGGTT
>Ga0183260_10000140_pt1 | contig 53263 bp, 47 predicted proteins | sample AntDrymUQ4972206_2_FD_129768 | JGI IMG/M metagenome (GOLD analysis project Ga0183260, IMG submission 129768) | Polar desert sand microbial communities from Dry Valleys, Antarctica - metaG UQ497 (22.06) (version 2) (version 2) | ecosystem: Environmental > Terrestrial > Soil > Desert | place... | reverse complement strand
GGCATAATTCCAGACTGAATCTGTACGATTGAAATTGATGATGGCATCTTGAAGACCTATGTATTTCAGTTCGGCTTTATTCGTTAGAAAAAACCAATCTGTTATTAATACCTGTACCGTACCGGCATAGAGGAGTGTATCGCTTTTTCGATCTTCAACCAACACACCTTCCAGGTTCATTTTATTAAAAAATCCAAACTCTACATGCTTGATCGAAATTTTACTCTGAAGTTCTTTTGAAAGCCGAACGGTTACTTGTCTTGCAAGCCAGTTTTGACCAGGGTTGGTTTGTACAAAAGCTATGGTGAGGCATATAAGAATGAGCAGGGAGAGTATTACACTTAAGAATATTTTTGATGCTTTTCTCAGGAATTGACCGTTTAGCTGTAAAAATAACTATTAACAAACTTTAAGACGCTGTGTATACCATTTGGTTAAACGAAAGAAATGCTAAATAATGATGGGCAAGGAATAATTAATATAGAGAAGAAAAAACCTTGGAGTATTTTTCCAATCAATTAGAAACGAATAGACCGTCGGGGAGGAAATATATAAAGCCTTAGTATTATTTGCTCTTTTTCTTAAAGTATTTTCCGATGGATAAGCCTGCCACACGGTGTTTGATACTGGGCCCGAAGTCCGAATTGTTCATGCTGCCCAGGCCATGACTATAATGTCCAAAAATGATAAAACCGTTTGCAGCTTCAAAACCTAAATGCACAATTGCAGCAGATGTTATTCTGCCATAATCACCAAAACTAAATTTCATATCACGTGTTACTTTTTCTCCACTCTTCAATCCAACAGTTTCTTTTCCGCTAAAAATAAAATCAACCGCAGGACCGAATTTTATAAACAGGTGACTTGGATTATTACCCAGATCAATATTGAAAAGTGGCGCCAATTCTATGGATTGAACTGTCACATCGTTATTGATCGCATTTTCATCAGGGGGGGAAGCAAAATCTTTGAGATCTACTTTATATCCTTTTCGGGTGTAGTATATAGCGGGAGCAAAATATAATTTTCCCTCAAAAGGAACTTTCCACATAATGCCTCCCTGAGCGCCATATTTCCACTCTGTATTTTGATTGTTGCCTTGCACTTCGTATCTAGCAGTGGTGGTTTGAGGGCCTGCAAAAATCCCAAACTGACTTTGAGAAAAAGAAATGAAACTATAAGTACACAATAGAATTGTGAGGGGTATGCGGTTTTTCATTGTATCAGATGAAAGATAAAATTAAGGGTTTTTATTTTTCCTTCTCTGTTAACTGTTGATTAAATGCCTTCGATTTTCCTTTGGCGATAGAGAGTGTTTTCCAATCATCTGCTTTAAGCCATTTTCCTATGAATACGATTTGGCCTACATGATAGCTATAATGCGCCAATTGTCGGTTGATCGCATCTATTACATTTAATGGCTGACTGCGGATGGTAATGGTATGGCTTAAGTTTTCCGGGGTTAACGAATTCAATGTATCAAAAAAAACTCTCCATCCCTCATCCCAGAGTTGGGTCAATTGTTCTTTTGATAATGTGCTGTTTTCAAATTCATCATCTCTTTTTCGCCAGTTTTTTTCTCCGTCTTCTGTCAAAAAATTAGTCCAGCGGCTAAGCATATTTCCATGCATGTGCTGAATGATGATAGCAATACTGTTTGATGCTTCATTCTGTTGAACATGCATTTCTTCATTATTTAATTGAGCAAATGTTTTTTCAGCCAGGATTTTGTGTTCCTGAAATCTTTTGATAACACTTGCGAGATAAAGTTCTTCGATAGTCATTGTAGTGAATGGTGAATAGAGTAAAATTGATAATGGGCAATGAGCAATTTGCAATGGGAAAGTAGTAAGTAGCAATTAGCAAGTAGTAAGTAGCAATTATTAGGTTGGCAATAAGTACGGGTAGCAGCAACAATAAAAAACTACAAACTATAAACCATAAACTACTAATAACCTTCTGCACTGTCATCACCACGGTTGTCTGCCACTGCTTCAAAACGCCCATCAGGTAATACTTTGATCACTTCTGTTCTGCCAATACCACCCCTTTCAACTATTTTGTAACCTATCCTTTCCAGGGCCACACGTGCAGGATAAGTAAAACTTCTTTCCACAAAAAGACTGTCCGGAAGCCATTGATGATGAAACTTCGGTTTGTTCACTGCATCTTGTGTACTCAACCCAAAATCAATAATATTTACTATCGTTTGAAATACCGAAGTTGGAATAGTGGTACCTCCTGGAGTACCAAGTACTAAAAAAGGTATTCCATTTTTCAGAACAATGGTCGGCGTCATGGCACTGAGCATGCGTTTGCCGGGTGCAATGGCATTGGCTTCACCGCCCAATGCCCCATACATATTTGGCACCCCGGGTTTGGCACTGAAATCGTCCATCTCATCATTTAGAAAAAAACCGGCACCACCGATCACAGTTTTACTTCCATAAGAATCGTTTAATGTTGTGGTGACTGCTACGGCATTTCCTTCATCATCTATTACGCTCAGGTGTGTTGTTTCTTCACTTGGATTACGTGGCATCTCCCCTGCTTTTATAGTCTGACTGCTTCCAGCCTTTGTGGGATCGTAATCATTCATCCGGTTCTTTAAATAAGTTTCACTTACAAGTGTTTCTACAGGTACTTTATAAAAATCAGCATCACCCATGTGCTGTGCCCTGTCTGCAAAGGCCCTTCTTTCCACCTCTGTCATTAACTGAATAGCTTGTACAGAATGAAAGCCATAACTGCTTAGTGGTTTGTCTTCTACCATCTTCAACATCTGGTTGAGTAAAGTGCCTCCACTGCTGGGCATGGGCATGGAAATAATTTCATGACCCCTGTATGAAAACCTTTGGGGGGTGCGCCATTTGGCTTTGTAATTGCTCAGGTCTGCTAAGCTGATAATGCCTCCGCCTCTTTTCATTTCATCCACAATGAGCCTTGCAGTTTCACCTTCATAAAAACCTGCGGCACCAGCATCTTTAATTCTTTTTAAAGTATTGGCAAGATCATTTTGAATTAATGTATCTCCCGTAAGCCACGGGGCACTTCTTTGAAATACCGGTGCTATTGTATTATATTTTTTTAAGTTTTCCTGTAATCCATTCAGTGATGATGCTTCTCTTTCACTGATCACAAAACCGTTTTCGGCCAACTGAATGGCAGGGGCAATTAATTTATCCATTGAGAGTTTCGCATATTTCAAACTTTCAAACAGACCGGCAACGGTACCCGGTACTCCGCCAGACAAATGTCCACGCAAGCTTTTATCGGGAATTACCATGCCCTTATCATCTAAATACATATCACGGTGTGCAGCTGATGGAGCCATCTCGCGGTAATCAAGCGAAACAGTCTCACCACTTGCCAACCTCGCTACCATGAATCCTCCACCACCTAAGTTTCCGGCATTGGGGTATACTACTGCCAATGCAAACTGCATAGCTATTGCAGCATCAATGGCATTACCTCCGCGTTTCATTATTTCCACTCCTACTTTACTTGCCAATGGATGTGCAGATGCAACTGCTCCGTTTTTAGCAATCACTGTTTTTGAAGAACTGTAGCTATATGGATTAATTGGATATAATGCTGAACGCTTAGAAGTATGACAGGAAGAAAACAGAGCAAGAAAAAGCAATAAAAAATTCAATAGGCGCATAAGATGTTTTTGGTGCTCTAAGGTACTAATTCATAGTTCTTTTTAGAGAAATAAATTGAATATATTACCTGTTGTAGTATCTTTAAACTCCCTTGTAGATTCACTCAACAGATTACTTACTAAAACCTTATTATTTATGAGTACGACATTTACTTATTTAACAAAAAAGTCCATTGTTCTTTTTTTATTTTTTTCAATCTCCCTTTTTGCTTTTGCTCAAAATGCAACGGTAAAGGGTACAGTAAAAGATGAAAAGGGAAAACCTTTGGCAGGAGCATCCGTAGTGGTGCAAGGCTCTAAAGCAGGCACCGTCACTGACAATGATGGTAACTATTCTATATCTGTACCACCAGGCAGGCAAACACTCATCATTTCATTTGTAGGCACTGCTGCGCAAAGAATAAATGTGAACCCGGAACAAAGTGCTTCATTACAGCAGGATGTTACTTTAATGAGTGGAGACGATTTAACCGGTGTAACTGTAGTAGGTTCCAGAAATGCATCCCGGACCCGAACAGAAACACCCGTACCCGTAGATGTAATACCATTGGCTCAGCTTATCAACGACATTGGTCAGGTGGATCTGAATCAGATACTGAACTACATTGCACCATCATTTCAATCTGCTCGCCAAACCATAGCCGATGGTACTGATCATGTAGATCCTGCACAATTAAGGGGTTTAGGAACAGACCAGATTTTAGTATTAATTAATGGCAAAAGGCGTCATCAATCCGCATTAGTGAATGTGAATGGTACCGTAAACCGTGGTCAGGTAGGTACTGATATGAGTGCAATACCTGCTACTGCCATAGAAAGAATAGAAATTTTGCGAGATGGAGCTGCAGCCCAATATGGTTCCGACGCCATTTCCGGAGTAATAAATATTGTTTTAAAGAAAAAAACAGGATTATTGGAAGCAGGAGTTAGCTATGGTAAACATATTACGAGGTATGACAAAAATTTTGCTATATATAAGTTAACAAATAAAACAGATGACCCCTCAGTAAAAGTACGAGACGGAGGGAATTTTCAGGCATCATTGGGCTATGGGTTAAATGTTGGAAAAGGTTTTTTGAATCTCCATGGTGAATATATAAACAGAGAGGCCACAAACAGGGCCGGCACATATACCGGAGCAGTTTATCCAAATGTGGGAGGAGTAAATCGTGATGATTCTATTATGGCTGCAAAAGGACAGACAAGAGATTTTTTTGACATGCGCATAGGTAATTCGGAAATGCAGGGAGGAGCTGTCTTTTATAATTTTGGATATCCGGTTGGAACCAAAAGTGAAATTTATATATTCGGAGGATATAGTAAGAAAACAGGTAATGGAGCAGGGTTTTATAGGTACCCAAGCAGTATTCCCGGTAATGCAAAAATATATGCCAACAATGTATTCTCAATATACCCTAATGGCTTTTTACCAGAAATAATATCTGATTTATCAGACTTCTCTACGTCCATAGGTTTTAAAACAAAGTTGAACGAATGGAGCTTTGATCTGAGTAATACTTACGGAGTCAATAAATTTGATTTCACAGTTGAGAATTCTCTTAATTATAGTCAATTTGCTCTCGCGGGTAACAACCAGACAAATTTTAATGCAGGAGGTTTAAAATTTTATCAAAATACCATAAACGCTGATTTTTCTAAAAGATTCGATGTAATGGAAGGGCTCAATGTGGCTACAGGAATGGAATACCGTGTAGATGGTTTTGGTATAAGAGAAGGGGAAGAAGCCTCTTTTAAAAACTATGATGTAAACTCTGGCGCCTCTGCCGGAGCGCAAGTATTTGCAGGATTTCGTAATTTTATTGGTGATGATAAAACAAGAAATTCCAAAGCGATTTATGTGGATTTGGAACAGGATTTTTCATCCCGGTTTTTAGTAACTGGTGCTTTGCGGTTTGAAAATTATAGCGACTTTGGGTCAACTTTGAATTACAAGTTCGCCACACGATATAAATTTAGTGAAGCATTTAATATAAGAGGTTCTATAACTTCTGGTTTCCGTGCGCCCTCCCAGCAGCAAAAATATTATCAGAAGACCAATACCCTATTTGTATCGCAAGGTGGAACGCTTGTGCCAATTGAAGCAGGTACATTCACAAATGATAGTAAAGCGGCAGAAATATTAGGTATTCCAAAATTAAAGGAAGAAACAAGTCAAAGCTATTCGGTGGGTCTGGCTTTAAAACCCTTTAAAGGTTTTGAAATTAGTGTAGATGCTTATCAGATCGATATAAAAGACCGGATCGTACTTACAAATAACTTTACAGGAGGTACAAACCAAGCAGTGAAAGATCAATTAAAAGTTGCAGGTGCCAGTACAGCAAACTTTTTTTCTAATGCTATTGACACACGGGCAAGGGGTCTGGAAACTGTTCTGGCTTACAACAAAACTTTTGCTCCGACACATTCACTTCGTACTACTCTTGCATTGATATTCATAAATAATGAAGTAAAGAAGGGTTCTGATGGAAAGCCAATCATTCATGCTTCTTCAGTTTTGATAAACTCTGGAGAGTTGAGCAGTTATTTTAATCGCGAAGATCAAAGCCGTATTGAAGTTGCAAATCCTAAGAATAAAATCAGTCTTTCATTTAATTATAAGAATAAAAAACTGGGTGCTTTGCTACGGTTGGTTCACTTTGGGAAAGTACAGTACCTTGATCCAGGTATGAATCCAGCCAACCCAACTGCTTTTCCTGTGAATGCTTTTACTGGACAAAAAGAAACACTTGATCAGGAGTTTTCTGCTAAAACAGTTACAGATCTTTCATTATCATATCAAATAATACCGTCATTAGGCTTTACTATTGGAGCAAATAATTTATTTGATGTGAATCAGGACAGGCACATCCATAGTGGCAATATGAGTGCAGGTCGGTTTATTTATAGCCGCAGGGTGCAGCAAATGGGCTTCAACGGTGCTTATTATTTTGCCAGATTAAAACTTGCATTGCCTACAAATTGATAAGATTTCATAATAGTATTATTAAATTAATTTTAATAATCTCTTCAACTCCTGCTGCGGCAGGAGTTTTTTTTATATAATAATAAAGGACTGTTTCATAAATTGCCCCTTTTTAAAAAAAATTCAGCATGCATAAAAAGATTTTTGTTTTCATTTTATCACTTTTTTTATTGAATTCATCTTTTGCTCAATTACAATCACCCGAACAGTTTTTAGGATATAAGATAGGATCAAAATATACGCCGCACCACCGGCTAGTGGACTATTACAAACATGCTGCTGCAGCTATGCCTTCAATGGTGAAACTGCAGGAGTATGGTAAGACCAACGAAGGCAGACCACTAATGGTAGCATTTGTATCTGCTGCGACTAATATTTCTAATCTTGAGGCTATACGCACCAATAACGTAAACCTTGCCAGAGCAGGTACAGGGAGCGGTACTGTTGCAAATGCACCCGCTGTAGTTTGGCTGAGTTATAATGTGCATGGCAATGAGACATCATCTTCAGAAGCTTCTCTATTGACGTTCTGGTCATTAATTGATCCTGCTAATAACAGTACAAAACAATGGTTACAAAATACATTGATCATTATTGATCCTTGTCTCAATCCTGATGGCAGGGACAGGTATGTGAACTGGTTCAATTCTGTATCGGGGCAAAAATATAATCCTTCTCTGGAAGCAAGAGAACACCGTGAACCCTGGCCTGGTGGACGCACCAACCATTACAATTTCGACCTGAACAGGGATTGGGCATGGCAAACCCAGGTAGAGTCTCAACAAAGAATAAAACTCTATCATCAATGGTTACCCCATGTGCATGTAGACTTTCATGAGCAAGGGGTGAACAATCCATACTATTTTGCTCCCGCTGCACAACCTTACCATGAGGTGATCACTAAATGGCAAAGAGATTTTCAACATACACTTGGGAGAAATCATGCAAAGTATTTTGACGAAAAAGGATGGCTATATTTTACCCGCGAAATTTTTGATCTTTTATATCCTTCCTATGGCGATACTTATCCTACTTATCATGGCTCTATCGGTATGACTTATGAGCAGGGCGGAGGTCCGTCGGGGGGCGCAGCAGCACTAACAAATGATGGCGATACGCTCACTTTACTGGATAGGGCAACACATCATTATACCACCTCATTGAGCACTATAGAAGTGTCTTCAAAAAATGCATCGAAGCTTGTTACAGAATTTCAAAGTTATTTCAACGAAGCAGCCACTAAAGGCATTGGTGAATACAAATCTTTTGTTTTAAAATATGCAGATAAAGATGAGCAGAGATTACAGTCTTTAAAAAATTTATTGTCAAAAAATAAAATTGATTACCGGTCAGGCAAAGCCGGTAGCCACAGAGGCTATAATTATGAAACAGGTAAGGAAGAAAATTTTACCATTACAGAAAAAGACATTGTGGTGCCAGGCAATCAATGGAATGGCAACCTGGTAAAAGTTCTATTTGAGCCAAACACAGTGGTCGTGGATTCTAATACATACGACATTACTGCCTGGGCATTGCCCTATGCTTATGGAGTGAAAGCCTATGCTGCGAGAGCTTCACTACCCACTGCAGAATTATTAGGTGATGGCTTCAAATCAAATAACACAGCACAAAATAATGCTAACTATGGATATGTAATTCCATGGTCAGGTACCCAGAGCGTAAAGCTTGTCGGTGCTCTTTTACAAAAAGGAATTAAGTTACGTTTCAGTGAACAACCCTTCGAAATGGGTGGTAAACAATTCGAAAGAGGCGCTGTGATCGTATTGAATACCAGTAATCAATACTATGGAAATCTCTGGAAAAATGTAATAGAAATGGCCAACACCCACAAAGTAACAATTACCCCTGTTAGCAGTGGGTTTGTAGATAAAGGTTATGATTTTGGAAGCTCGAAAATTCGATCATTGAAAGTACGTAAAATCGCCTTGCTGACCGGTGAAGGTGTAGGCTCTAATGCAGCAGGAGAAATTTGGCATTATTTCGACCAGGTTATTAATTATCCTGTTACACTTATTAATCTGGCTGATTTTAGCAGAATAAAATGGAATGATTATGATGTTATTATTATGCCTGATGGGAACTATCGTTTCTTAACAGAAAAACCTCAGGCTGATGCTTTCAAAAATTGGATTCAGGGTGGGGGGCATGTGGTTGCATTGGAAGGCGCTGTTGCACAATTGTCAAAACAAGACTGGTCTATCAAATCTAAAAAAGCGGATGAAACTGACTCCAAAGTAAAGGATACATCATATAGTTCTTTAAGAAAATTTGAAGACAGAGAAAGAGATTTTATTCCTAATATAACACCAGGTTCCATATTTCGTGTGGAGCTTGACAATACTCATCCATTAGCATTTGGCTACCCCAATTATTATTATACACTCAAGCAGGATGATGCTATTTACGATTTTTTCAAGGAAGGGGGATGGAATATTGGTATTATTAAAAAGAATAAACAAGTTGCGGGATTCGTAGGATCTAAACTGCAAAAAAGATTACAGGATGGCTTGCTATTTGGGGTACAGGAAATGGGCAATGGTACGCTTACCTATTTTGCGGATAATTTAATGTTTCGCAGTTTTTGGGAAAACGGCAAACTGATGTTTAGCAATGCTGTTTTTTTAGTGGGTCAGTAATTAATACTTGATTGCAGTACAATTAATTTTAATGTTTGTTTTTGATTTATATTTTTTTTGAAAATGCACAAAATGCTCCTATAAAAACAGTGGCGGTACTTATGCAGTAGCAGCTTTTACTGTCTTAAGAAAAACAAGTGGCAGTAGTTGTTTTATCCAATGCTTTTGTGAATAAAGATCAAACAGGTTTGGCAATACTTAAAGAGTTAATAAAGTGATGACTTTATTCTTTAAAAGAAACGATGCTGTGCAACTTTGTTTATGCATTATTGTTTACTAATAGCAGATACGTAAATTTTTTGAATGAAAATCTATTTGAGTATTTTATTGAATTGTTTGTTTTGTTTTTGTCTTAATGCACAAACATCATCGGAAATTTATTTAGGGATAAAAAAATTGAACGTGCTTGGCAGTGTACTTTATGTAGCAGCACACCCCGATGATGAGAACACGAGATTGCTTGCTTATTTTTCAAAAGAAAGATTGTATCGGACAGGTTATTTATCCATTACGAGAGGTGACGGAGGGCAGAATTTAATAGGTGATGAACAAGGTATAGAATTGGGTTTGATTCGTACACAGGAACTGTTAGCAGCCCGCAGAATAGATGGTGCTGAGCAATATTTTACGAGGGCTTATGACTTTGGTTATTCTAAAACACCGGAAGAAACCTTTACCAAATGGGGCAGGGAAAAAATATTAGCAGATGTCGTTTGGGTCATCCGCCAATCGCGACCAGATGTAATTATCACCAGGTTTCCGACAACGGGAGAAGGTGGACATGGACATCACACTGCATCCGCTATTCTGGCTAATGAAGCATTTAATGCTGCTGCAGATCCAAGGCGTTTTCCAGATCAACTCAAATGGGTAAAACCATGGCAGGCAAAAAAAATTGTCTGGAATGCATTCAATTTTGGCGGCAACAACACGCAGCGTGATGATCAATTCAGATTTGATGTAGGGGCCTATAATCCTATATTGGGAAAAAGTTATGGAGAGTTGGCATCGGAAAGCCGTAGCCAACACAAAAGCCAGGGATTCGGTGTGCCAGCGGGCAGGGGAGAAGCACTCGAATATTTTAAATCTACCTCGGGTACACAGCCGGTTTCAGATTTATTTGAAGATATAGAAACAGACTGGAGTCGAGTAACCGGGGGAGAAAAGATATCGGCATTGATCAACCAGGCTATTACCGGTTTTGATTTTACCAAGCCAAGTAAATCAGTACCTCAGCTTGTCGCCATTTATAAATCTTTGAAAGCATTACCAGAAGGTTATTGGCGGGATAAAAAACTAAAAGAAACAGAGCAACTAATAGAAGGCGCAGCAGGATTATTTCTTGAAGCATTCACTTCTGAAGCTTCTGTAGCCCAATCCGATTCCCTTCGTGTAAATTTTTTTTTGAACAATCGTACAGGCACTGCCATTCAGTTGAAAAGCATACAAACAGATGGCATGGACAGCAGCTTTTCCAGCTCATTAGCGCCCAACAAAAATTTAATTTTCAACAAAACAATTTATGTTCCGGTTGATAAGCCCATTACCCAACCATATTGGCTTGAAGAGAAAATGGAAGAAGGATATTTTACTGTACGTGATCAACAAAAGATAGGACAACCGGATGTGGATGCCGCATTCAAAGTTGCATTTAATCTAAACATTGAAGGTGAGGCTTTTACTTATATTAAACCAGTGCGCTATAAGTTCACACAACCTGTGCGGGGAGAAATTTACCAACCGGTAGTAGTAGTGCCGCAGGTTTATGTAAATACAAATCCTTCATTGGTAATTTTTAAAAATGGTGAAGACAATAATCCAATGGTATCTATCAATGCAAGAGCTGCGAAAAACCTTGAGCGACAAAAAGCCCAAATAGATCTGAGATTACTTAAGCATCATTGGGGCGTTACCGATTCATCATTTTCGCTGGGAAAAGGTTCAAGCAAAAAATATGATTTCACTGTCAAAAGAATTTATTCCCGCAACACAGATAACGCTATTCCTTTCGTAAAGCTTAATGATGATACCGTGATCAATTATCTTGCTCTGCAGGCTATTCATTATGATCATATTCCTGATATCAATTACTTCTACACAGACGCTTTAAAGATTTTGAATATAGATCTGAAAACTAAAGGAAAAAAAATTGGATATATACCAGGGGCCGGCGATAGAGTACAGCAGGCTCTGGAAATTATGGGTTATGAAGTAAGTTTATTGAGTAATAATGAACTTTCCCGCAGCAATTTAAAACAATTTGATGCCATCATCAGTGGTGTAAGGGCTTACAATACCAATGAATGGTTAACCACACACTACGATAAGCTGATGAAATATGTGGAAGACGGGGGCAACCTGATAGTGCAATACAACACAAGCAATCAGATAGGTCCTGTGCGTGCCAGAATCAGTCCATATAATTTTACCATCGGTCGTACCCGAATTACAAATGAAAATGCGGCAGTAACATTTTTAATTCCCACTCATCCGGTTTTGACTTATCCAAATAAAATTGGCATTGATGATTTTAAAGGATGGGTTCAGGAAAGAAGCATTTATCATGCAACGGGGTGGGATAAAAATTTTGATCCTATTCTTGCCATGAATGATCCCGGTGAGAAGAAGGACTCAGGCAGCATGGTGATTGCTAAATATGGTAAAGGGTTTTTCACTTATACAGGCCTTGTATTTTTCAGGGAGTTGCCTGCAGGTGTGCCGGGTGCATACAGGTTGTTGGCCAATATTATTGCGCTTAATCAAAAAAAGGAGTTTTAATGAAAGTGCCGGATAAAAAGAGGGGAGTCATCACATTTATATTTATTATTTTATTGGGCTATCTGTTAGGAATGCTTATTAAAAATGTAAAAATAGGGCTCTTGCTTGGGCTTGCTTTGGGTTTATTGGCTTCGGGGATATTGAGGCGGAGGTGATATTTCTTGCAGCGATGCTTCATTGCGACCTTGCCGTGAAATAAAAATGGAAGACAAAAACAAAATACCACTTTTTAAGACCTGGAATCAATGGTATGCATTTGTAATTCTGTTTCTTATAGTGCTGATCCTTTTTTTCTATTGGCTCACTAAACATTTCGCATGAGTACTATTGACTGGATCGTACTCTCTGTAACGCTCATTGGCATTATCATTTACGGCTTATATAAAAGCCGTACATCCAAAAATCTTGAAGGGTATTTTTTATCCAACCGTAGTCTGCCCTGGTACCTTGTGTTGCTCAGCATTATGGGTACACAGGCCAGCGCTATTACTTTTCTTTCCGGTCCAGGTCAGGCTTTTTCAGATGGGATGCGTTTTGTTCAATATTATTTCGGACTGCCGCTCGCAATGGTAGTGATCTGCATCACTTTTGTTCCCATATTTAACCGGCTCAAAGTATTTACTGCTTACGAATTTCTTGAGAACCGGTTTGATAGTAAAACCCGCACACTCACCTCGTTCTTATTTCTTTTGCAACGGGGGCTGTCAACGGGGATCAGCATCTATGCGCCATCTTTAATTCTTTCCTCACTATTTGGCTGGGACATATTCTGGACTAATATTATCATGGGTGGATTGCTTATTATTTACACTACAGCAGGTGGCGCAAAGGCAGTGGCTTACACACAGCAAATTCAGTTGGTCATCATTTTTTCAGCCATGTTTCTTGCGGGGTATTTTGTGGTAAGGATGATGCCACCGGGCATTGGTTTTACTGAAGCTTTGCAAGTTGGCGGGAAGCTGGGTAAATTAAATGTGATCACTTCAGGCAGTAATGGGGAGGGCTTTAACTGGACCGACCGCTATAATATCTGGAGCGGAGTCATTGGTGGCTTTTTCCTGCAACTATCGTACTTCGGTACCGATCAATCTCAGGTAGGACGGTATTTAACTGCACAAAACAATACGGAAAGCAGGCTGGGATTGTTAATAAATGGTTTAGTGAAAGTTCCAATGCAGTTTTTTATACTGTTGATTGGTGTATTGATTTTTTCTTTTTATCAGTTTAATGCTGCACCGCTGTCTTTCAACTCAGCCCTGGTGGACAACGCCCAATCATCGGGTTACAAAGAAGAGGTCAGTGCTTTGCAGTCTAAATATGATTCCATTCATTTATTGAAGCAGGAAAAGGTGCAACAATTTATAGCGGCGGAAAAAAGCGATAATAAGGATTCTTCGCATTACCTGGGCGAACAGTTAAAACAACTAAACAAAGAGACAGAAAATTACAGGTTGGCATTTAAGAACATTAGCAGTAAAGTAAGCGGCCGCGATACCAATGACACCAATTATGTATTCCTTGCTTTTGTAAAAACTTATTTGCCCGCAGGATTAAAAGGGTTGTTGATAGCGATTATTTTTTTAGCAGCATGGGGCTCTATTGCGGCAGCATTAAATTCACTGGCTGCCAGCAGCGTGGTAGATTTCCATCAGCGCATCAGGGCTGCGGGCAAACCCGTAAATGAATACCGCATTTCTCAATGGTACACGTTTGGATGGGGTGTGTTTTGCATTATTGTAGCACAGTTTGCCAACCAGATCGGGCAGAGCCTGATTGAAACGGTAAATATACTGGGTTCGCTTTTTTATGGAGTGATACTGGGTATTTTCCTGGTTGCTTTTTATTTAAAAACAATAAAAGCCCGTTCTGTTTTTTGGGCTGCATTGATTGTCGAATCTTACATTATCATTTCCGCAATCTGGCCATGGCTTTTGGGGAAGCTGCCTTTCCTAAGCGACATCGTACCGGGCAGCATCAATACATTTTTAAACAGTGCATCAGAGATTGGATTTTTATGGTTAAATGCTATTGGTGCAATAGGTGTGGTGCTGCTCGCTTTAGTGATTCAGGCTTTCAGTATAAAAAGAAACTAGCTTTGTTGTAGTCGGTCGCCTGAAATAATTCCTTGCTGCAGGCTTATTAAAACGGAGAAGGAAAAACTTTTTTTCTTGAAACGAAAAGTCCCGCAGTCCTGAGTTTATTGAAGGGTGCGGGATTGTTGTTTTTATAATAATGTTTATTTTTCAGCATGCGATTTTGCTATGGGTTACTGCTATGCTGCATTTCTTGTTCATGCACTACCAAAAAGGTTATTACTTCGTCACGTACTCAACCGGCCATTACAGGTACTCAATTTTACAAAATAGCTTTTCCCTACAACTGGCGTCAACGAGATTCATTTGCCGTGAAAGAAATTTTGAATGGCAACATTCCTTCTTTTTTAAAAAAATTTGTTGCCGTTCATGTGCAAATAACTGATTCAGTAACCGGAAAAGTTAGCAAGGCAACTTATTACGTGTCGCCGGATTATTTAAGCATTGGCAGTGATAGTGATTGGGCAAGAGTTGGCATAACACCACAGGCGGCACAAAAAATTGCAGATAGTTTTAATTGCTTTTTGCCTACAAGAAAAATGGCCGATGACATTTACAAAGCTGCTGCAGTCAAGCTGGAGCCTGTGCCAATGTATGCCTTTCGCGACAGCTCACCAACCATGTACCATCATCATTTGATTATTGAAGGGCAGCGGAAAGGACGTAAAGGATTGATTGCCGGTATAAAAAAAGATGTAGTGCTGACAGGGAAAATTTTTAGGGATGCCAAACAAAACCGTGTTGCAATTTATGGCTGGCATAAACCAGGTGGCAAGCCAATACAACCCTTGTACACAGGGCATGTGGACTGGTATGTAGATTATAGTCATGGGATAAGGCTGGTTTATAGAAAAATAAAAGTGGATGGCAAGTGGATGGATTACATTGATGTGTTGAAAGCTCCGCTGCTGCAAAAGCTATTGTGTGATGAGCAATATTGTGATTTCTATAAATACACTTATTAATTACTCAGGGCTATTGTTGCCAGACTTTTATGAACACTTTTGATAAAGTATCTCAAGCCACTGATTTTCTAAAAAAGCATACTAAAAAATACCCCGCATTGGAGTGGTACCAGGTAGTGGGTTAGGTAATTTTTATTCAGGAAATGTCTATTGATGTTAAAATTGAATACAGTAATATTTCGCATTTTCCTCGTGCAACTGTGGATGGCCACTCGGGAAAATTGATTTTTGGTATCAATGCTGATAAACCATTAAAAGAAGCAGTGGAAGCATTTTATTTTCTTAAAGTGTCTTTCGTAAATAACCTCTTCGTGAGGGATTGTTGTTTTACCCCAGAGAAAAGAAAACGGCGCCAAAGGCGCCGCAATAAAAATTTAGTAAAGATTAAATCGAGTTAATTGAAAGCTGATGGAAACATGCTCCTAAGAATTACATCTGATGAACGGAGCGTCGCCACAGAAGTTTCATAGAAGCAATTTTGCCGATTAACCCATTCACTTCAAACTAATCAAAAGTGTTTCGTTCAATTTCACATAGTCATCATTCTTAGCTTCTCTTGCCAGTTCAATTGATTTATTCGCTGCTATTCTGGCTTCTGCTTTTTTCCCCTGCTTAGCCAGTGCATTCGCACGCTGGTGGTGTACCCAAAAGGCTTTGGGATTTTGTTCTATTGCTTTATCAAGCCACATGACGGCCTGATTCATGTCTTTTCCATTGTCCATGTAGTACATAGCGGCATTGAAGTAGGGACGATTATCCTTATTCATCAGGTTTTCTATCTGCGCCATCACTTTCTTTTCTACATCGGTGGTAATAGGAAGTGCCACCAATGTATTATCCCATATCATGTTTAAATCCGTACTTGTTGGTTTCACATTTTGAAACTGCATGGTAAAGGTTTCAAATGAAACGCCCCCAGGAATTGCGATGGGTTTTACATTTACCCGCACAACATCGTTCTCCTGCTTGTAAGCTGCCGGGCTGGTGACATCGGTTTGTTTTGTAACGATCACCATCCAGTTGTCTTTGCCGGGTATGGTTAATAAGCCATATTTACCTGCAGGCACTTTAGTACCGCCTATCATTACTTCATCGCTAAAGGTGAGGGTGGTGGCCTGATTAGCGCCTGTGCGCCATACATTACCGAAAGGAACAAGGTCACCATAGATCTTACGTCCCTTCATATTCGGGCGGGAGTAAGATAACTCTATAGTGCCCAATCCAAAATCTTGTTTTATTGTTTGTGTTGTGCTTGGCGCAGGAGTTCTAAGGGGTTGGGCTTCCGTAGATAAAATTGTAATTACTGCAGCTGCACAAAAAATAATTTTCTTAAGCATAGCGTTTCGTTTTTTTTGAACAGCAAATGTAAGAATTAAAAAATTTGAGATTGAAAATTACAGCAAAAATTACGGAGTAGCCTATTGGTACATTTGTGCTCATCGTGTAATCCTTTGTGCTTCTGGTGGTAAAATACATTTCAAGTTGGATATAAATCTTAAAATTGAATGCGCACTTTACCCAACTTTCCTTTATTTCCTCTCCATACCGGACCTTCCGTAAGCAATCGAATTGCTTCTTTATCACATGCCGGACAAAGGCTTTTTTCTAATTGAATGTTGATAGGCTTTCCATTTTTATCTATTGAAAAACTAAGCCATACCTCACCTGTTACTTTTGCGTTATTTTCCTCAGCCGGTCGCTTCAGATTCTTCGTCCAATATTCATTAAAATGCGCCCATCCCTTAACCGGGTTCAATCCGCTCACTTCTAACACAGGCGATCGTACAACATCTCTTCTGCTTCTTTTTGCCGCCATACCGGTTACTACTACTTCGTTCAATGATGCATCAGCTTCTTTCAAAATAACTTTTTGTTCTGTTTTGATTTCAGGGTTAAGATTCAATCGCCCTTGCTGATAACCCACAGCTGCAATAGTGGCTTTCATGGTAGTATCAGAGATGGCAATGCTGAATTTTCCATTCACGTCCGTAGTAGTTGCTACCCGGTTGTTTTGGTCCAAAATACTAGCGAAAGGTAAAGGACTGCCTTGTGTATTTACTACCTGTCCTCTGATTATATTTTTTGCAACGGGTGTGTAAACTCTGGCAGTCATGTCTCTTACAGGTTCAGCCGATTCTTTAGAAATGATTTCAGCTTTTGAATCAACGGTGGCAGGAATTGTATCTTTTGGGCTTAAATATTTATTCGCGGCAACGTGATCTTGATTTTGTGATCGTTTAGTTGATAATGATTTTTTTCGATTTTTAAATTCTTTTGTCTGTGTGCTTTGATCTGCTACTTCAGTAGCTGTTGATGAAGTGTTTGTAACACTTTCAACTTTTATATTTTCGCTTTGATCAGGGTTGGTTTGTGGCGAAGCATTTTGTGCGGTATCCTTTTTTTTGGTCATTGCAAGATTTGTGCTCTTGTTGTCCAATGCCGTTTCATAAATGAGCCATCCACAGCCTGCCAACAACAAGAATAAAGCTGCAATCCGCACCCACGTTGCATTCAAATGGTAAACAGGAATCGTTTTTTCTTTTTGTTGCTTTTTATCCATCCTGGTTTTCAAATCAGTTAAGTCGGCTTTTGGAGAAGTCGTATAAGTATAACCTTCAATTGCATCAGCTAAAAACGGATCTTCAAGAGCAGCTTTTTCCATTGCATGTCTTTCACCGCTGCTCATCTTGCCTTCATGATAGCGTTGTATTTCTTTGGCTGAATAAATATGTTTTTGCTCTATCGGCATCTTTTACATTGTTGACTTAATGCTTTGCTTTTCCATACAAATTTTTAAATTTCTTCTTCCATTCTGAATGGCGCTCCGCACTTTATTCCATTCTAATCCGGTTGTACCGCTGATCTCATTATAACATTTTCCCTCCATGTAAAAGAGTTCAATGACCTTCTTGTGTTCGGGAGCAAGCTGTTGAATACAATACTGCAACTGAACCAGGTTTTCCTCTTTTTCCAATGCCCCGTTTAGATGCACATTTTCATGCGATTGCATAAGGCGCGGATCAATTTTCACAATTGCCCCTTTTTTGTCTTTTCTCAACTTCATCAGGCAATGGTTTTTTGCCAGTTGATAGAGCCAGCTTCGAAAATACTCCACTTCATGCTGCTTCAATTTTTCTATAAGTTCTTCAAAAATATTGAGCACGCAATCCTTTGCATCTTCAGGTTCTTTCAGGTATTTAAGGCATACACCATACACAAGCTCCATATATCTCTGGTACAGTTCACCGAGAATCTTCAGATCGCCTGAGCTCCTGTATAATTGGATCAATTCAGGATCTGTATGATCAGATGATATGTTGGTGATAAAAGTCAAGGAGCTAAAATTATCTCAAAAAAATTTCTATATAGACTTATGTAATTTCTCTTTTCGCTGCATCCATCCATTTAAATCGTTTTTATGAAAAAAATAGTATTGGCAACCATTCCTTTATTTATAATCCTTTTTTCGTTTCGATATATGAACACTCATTCTGTGACGGGGAGCGTGAGTAATGAAAGGGGAAAAGCATTACCAAATGTAACTGTTTCTGAAAAGGGTACTAAACATTCAGTTCAAACTGATGCAAATGGAAAGTTTACCATTTTGGTTTCCAGCAACAACGCGACAATAATATTTACATCAATCGGTTATACCCATGTTGAAGTGCAAGTGAATAAACGTTCTGAAGTGTATGTCGTTATGAAAGCTTCGAATAGAGAATTAGACGAAGTTGTTGTTATCGGAACGGGTAATGCCCACAAAAGAGATATCGCATTTGGCCAATCCGCTCCATACGTGGGTATTGCAGGACGTATTGGTGGCAACGCAGGATACAAAGAGAATTACAATACAGAAGAATACGACCCTATCTCGGAAAATGCTTTTCATAAAGTAAGTGACGAGCCGCTTTCTACTTTTTCCATAGACGTGGATGCGGCATCATATAGTAATGTGCGCAGGTATTTGAACAGTGGCGGATTACCACCTGCTGGCGCCGTACGCACAGAAGAATTGATTAATTATTTTAAATATGACTATCCGGCACCTACTGGCAAACATCCCTTTTCCATTACTACTGAGATGTCTGTTTGTCCCTGGAATAATCAGCACCAACTGGTGATGATCGGACTGCAGGGCAAAAAAATTCCTACTGAAGATTTACCTCCATCCAATCTTGTATTTCTGATAGATGTTTCGGGTTCTATGCAGCGGGCCGAGCGATTACCGCTTGTAAAATCATCATTGAACTTATTGGTAGATCAGCTACGTGAACAAGATAAGATTTCAATAGTGGTATATGCAGGCGCCACCGGACTTGTGCTTCCTGCTACAAGCGGAAGCGAAAAGAAGAAGATAAAAGAAGCGCTTGAAGCATTGGAAGCCGGCGGACCTACTGCAGGTAGTGCAGGTATTAACCTGGCATATAAAGTAGCTAAAGAACAGTTCATGAAGAACGGGAACAACCGTGTGATCTTATGTACTGATGGAGACTTCAATGTAGGTGTAAGCAGTAATGATGACCTGGTGCGCATTATAGAAAAAGAGCGGGAGAGTGGCGTTTTTCTTACTGTGTTAGGTTACGGTATGGGCAATTATAAAGACAGTAAAATGCAACAACTTGCTGATAAGGGCAATGGCAATCATGCCTATATTGACGGCATCAGCGAAGCAAAAAAAGTACTGGTGAATGAGTTTGGTGGAACGCTTTTTACAATTGCCAAAGATGTAAAGCTGCAGGTAGAATTTAATCCCGCTAAGGTAGCCGGCTATCGCCTGATAGGCTATGAAAACAGATTACTTAAAAAAGAAGATTTCAAAAATGATAAAAAAGACGCAGGTGAATTGGGCAGCGGGCATACGGTTACCGCATTATATGAGATAATTCCTGCAGGAGTAAAAAGTGCATTTTTGAAAAATGTTGATCCGCTTAAATATCAAAGTCAAAAAAATAATACTGGTGTAACCATCAATGATCTTTTAACTGTGAAATTCAGGTATAAAGCAACTGATAAAGATGAGAGCGAGTTTATTGTGCATACTGTTGCTGCAGAACAAAAAGCATTTGGGCAGGCTTCTACCGATTTTCGATTTGCCGCTTCTGTTGCGGGTTTCAGCCAGGTGTTGCGCAACTCAGAATTTAAAGGCACTGCTACCTATACCGATGTGTTGCGAATGGCAAAAGGCGCCATAGGAAGCGATGTGGAAGGGTATAGAAAAGAATTTTTGGAACTGATAAAGAAAGCCGCTGAATTATCAAAGGTGGATGGCAAGGATGTGGTGGTGAATGAGTGAGGTGGAAGGGATTAACCACCAGGAGCACGACAAAATACACTAAGGTCACAATTGAAATATTAGAATAAGAACAAACACGCAGGACAAATTTTTATAAACTTATAGTTTACAAGTAAAAAACAGAATTTGTAGTATGAATTCAATTAATGGAAACAATGGTAGCCTGTCTTATCGTTAGTTTCCATTTGCCTTTTTCTTTCATCCATACATTGGTAAACTGCCTTGTAATTGTTTTTCCTGCATTTGCTGATGTGCCTTGTGGTACGATCACTTCTTTACCCATTACCACTGCAGAGTTATTGACGAAACTTATCTTCTCTATAGATCTATCAAATGAAACATAATTGATTTTGCCTGCTTTGACCCGGTCAATAATTTGTCGAAAATTTACAATTGCATTTTCCGGGTTCTGTACAACGATCCTTGAAGACATCAACTGGTGTAGTATGACAGTATCACTTTTTAATATTGCTTCACGTTCAGCATTTTCCAGTCGCCTTATTAAGGCTTCATCACCTTTTTGTGCAGAAGAAAAATGACTGATCAATATAAAAAAGATAGCGAGGATAGATAAGGTAACTTTATGCATGTAGTATGATGAGATGTAACAAGTTCTGAATAAATTTAAAAGTAATCCTCTTTTCTATATAATAGTTATTGTATAAAACCGGAGAAGTTATGAAAATAATGAAGTTTCTTTCACTTGAGCCTTTTGTGCCTTCAGGTGCGGATTTTGAAAGATCCAAACAATTTTTTCAGGAATTAGGTTTCCAATTGGATTGGGATGGGGGTGATTATGCAGGGTTTAAATGTGATGATTGCAGATTTATTTTGCAGAAATACGATCATAAAGTGTTTGCGGAAAACCTCATGATCAGTGTGGGCATAGAGAGTGCAGATGAATTCTGGAATGAGATAAATGAAAAACAATTAGTACAAAAATTTGGCATTCGCATGAACGCTCCTGCTGATCAGCCTTATGGACGTGAAGTGAATATCATTGATCTTGCCGGTGTATGCTGGCATTTTGTAGAGCATAAGTAAATTATTTTGATATGATTGGGGTTTTTGTGAATTTCTGTTATGCATTCAAAGGGATTGATGATCTGCCTTGAAATTAAATAAACCTGGGTGTCAGTTGATGTGATGAATTGCATTACGGATATCCAGAAGATTTTTATAGTTCGGTCTCATTCCTCCTTTCATTGGATTATCGAGGTCGCGGATGGCTTGCATAATAAACCATACTAAAATCAAGTTTTTTATTAAAAAAATCGGATTCAATTTATAATAGGTCAATCAATGCGAACCAGCACCTTCACTCCTTCTACTAAATTTGGACTAACAGAATGTTCTCGTAAAGTAATTATAAATAAACGCTCATTATTACGATAACATGCATTTTCCTCTGTAGGTTTTTGGTTTTTAAACTTTAAACCTAAGCCTCCGTAACCTTCTATCATGATCCTATTCGAAATACGAAGGGGGTAACCGGAAATAAGGTTGAAAGAAACCGTTTTCTTACTGTAAGTAAAATTTTGCAATTGCTCGAACGTTGGAATTGTATTCACACAATTTTTTCCAAGCCAGTCATAAACCCTATAATCAACTTGCTTGTAAAACATTTGCATCATCAGAAATACCCTTTTACTATCATTAATATAGAATTTAATGCCTGGCCTTATATTGAAACCACTGACACCTCTCAATACAGTTTGATTACTAAAATATGTAGAATGAATAATGTATCCGGCATCCAATACCAATGCGATATTCGTTTTAAGCCTGTGCTCAATTCCAAACATCACCGCTATGTCTGTGGCTGCAAGTAATGATGGATTAAAACTCAGGGCAGTTTTGAAATTAAAGATCTGCCTCTTCATTTGTCTGATGCTGTCTTTTCTAAATTGAGCTGAAGAGTCTTCTGTGATTTGTCCTGTTGCATTTAAAACACAACAAGACAGAATTAATGCAAATATTTTTTTCATTAATTGATCTGGGTTAGCAATACCGGGTTTTGCTTATTTGAGATATCGTAAAGGTTCATTCCGAGGTTGGTCCATACGATCAACACATTACCAAATGGTATCACATCAATAGGATTTACATTGGTAAGTGCACGGAGAAATACCGGGGTGTACGGTTTAGATATATCAAATACCATCAATCCTCTGATGCGGTCGGCCACATAGAGTACATTGTCGGAATAGCCCAGTCCATAAGGTTCAGAAACAGGGTATTGACCCCGTTGCACCGGATTCGTAATGTCTTTAATATCATACACGGCGAGGATGCTGCCTGTACCTCCACACGGACCATTTGCACGAAGTGTAGCAAAGGCCACTGTGTCTTTTGCCACCACGGGGTCGCAACGGCGGATTACAGTGGGTGAAATAGCAACACTTAACTTTTGTGGAAGCGATGGATCGGCAATACTAAAAATATGAACCACACTTGTAGAACCTATGAATAATTTGTCTTTAAAAGGAAAGATGGTTTCGATCTCAAAGCCCACCGGCACTTTGCGTTTGAACACAGGTTGTGCTGCATTTGAAATGTCAAATACTTTGAGGTCTTCTCTATCCACTGTATATAAATAATTGCCAACAATAGTAAACCGGGCTAGTGATCCACCCTGTCCGGTAGGATTGGCAAAGGCATTACCGTCAGCGCTTTGTTTAGCGCAACTGAACAATAAAATGATCAGAATAAGGCTTAAGGATAGCTTCATAATTAAAATTTTTTAGCGACGGCATTTTGGATTGGTTATCATTTTACTTTCCCAACCGATTACTACTCCTTTAGTAGAGTCGGCACATTCAAATGCAGTATTGTCAAATGGAGGAAAAGTCTGATCAATGACAGGAAAGGCATCTGGAATGCGATGAACTAATTTGGGGGATGAGATACTGGCGAGATTGAACACAAGAATATCACTTAAATTATTAGTGTATAAATGGTCCTCTTTTATTGCAATCTCAGAAGCCATCGGAACTTTCAAAAATGCAATTTTCTTTGCCTGTTGCGGATTGCTGTTGTCAATTATGTGAATGCCTTCATTTTGCTCAACCTGGAAAAGATAATTACCATAAGCATATATCTTTCCGGAGCGAACGGTGCTTCGTGCCGCTTCCGTTGCAATCGTATTCACAACTTGTCGTGATGCATATATGGGTACGAAACCCTGCACCTGCATGGTTTGATCATTGGAATCGGAGCGTACACAAGACATGAACAGAATAAATAGGATGGAGATATAACTTTTCATCGGCGAGGTTTTAGTACTGGAGCAGTTTTTATAGATAACCGCTGCATTCCAAAGAAAAACTATTTTCAGAACTTTTCATTACACTATGGATTTTTAATATACAAGTAAAAACCTGTAGTTTAAAATATGAATATATCGATCCTTTCTTTCTGAACTATTTGAGACTCATAGTCTTATTATATTATTTCTCTTCCTCTCGTTATATTTGTTTATCTTAGTGATAGCTCAATGACATATCAGACGCACCAGCTCTAAAATCATTAATAATTTATTTATGAAAAAAATTATACTATTTACAATCGTTACTTCATTATTCCTTGCCAATGCACCCTTACATGCTCAAACTGTTGACAGTGCAGAAATGGTAAAATCACAGAAAATGATAGAAGAAAATCTGAAAGAGGCGGATAAGCATCAGCGTAAAATAAAAAGAAGCCAAAAAAAGATTGACAGGCAACAAAAAAAGATAAAGAGACAGGAGCGCAGAAGGGAAAGAAAAATGAGGAAGATTGAGAAAGAACAAAAGAAGGTCAACGACCAATAAATGTGAATACATTTCACGACCTCCTGCACGGCAGGCAACGACGCAAAGAAAAATGCCCGCCTGTACGGGCAGGCAAAGTCGTAGCGTAGTTTAAAATTTGTGTAATCTTAGTCTTGGTATATTCTCGCTCTGCATTTATGGCTATATGTATCAATTAATTTCCGCCCTTATTCAAAGGTCTCGTAACGGGCTCTTATGAAATTGAAAATGCCATAACAAAGCAAGCCTAATCCCAATGCTCCTAATAAATAAGAACCATACGAAGCGGACTCTAAAAACTGAAATGCTTTAGCAGTATCACCTGCTTCAGAAGCATTCGAATGCCACCAGGCTTTTCCAAACAGCCAGGCAAGAATCAACCAAACAATACCTCTTGCAACATAACCGATCTTCCCCGATTTCAATAGCACGTTGCGCATATCAGTATTGACGGAATTTAAGGATACATGTTTTTTATACGCTTCAGAGAAGCTATAATAAATTTGATAGACACCTACGATCGCCAACACCAGAGCAGCGATCCCCATGATCCAATCTCCGTTTTTCATATTCATTACATCATTCATCGTGGTTTGTGAGGAACCGGATTTTTCTTCTGAACTATTAAAAACTTTCTTCCCTGCAAGAAAGGCCAATGAAGAATAAACAATTGCACTAAAAAAGTAACGGATCCTTTTAAAAATATTTTTAAATCCGGATTCTTCATTTGATGATGGCAAAAAAGCTTGCATTAACCTCCACAACACATAACAAAATAAACCCAAAACCACGACAGCAAGCCACCAGCTACCGGCCGGCCATTGTTCTATAATATTAAAAGCCTTTTCTTTATCTACATCATCACCCGATTGCTGCCCTATTTCGAAAGCGGACATAAATACAAGAATGCCAATAAGACAATAGACTAATCCTTTTGCGATCAACCCTATAGTGGCAATAGTCTTTACCGGCAATGATGAGATTTGAGCCATAATAGTTTCTAAGCATAAAGAAATTATGCCAAGGTTAAAATAGAGTAGATCAAACTAAATTTTACCTACTTAGGTTCGACAAGAGCATTCAATATGTTTACTTGATTATGTCTACTAATTTGCACCAGATAAAAAGCATCCTTAGGCGAAGTAAGCCTTTGATTAGGAAGAATTTTCATTGATTTTTTTAAATGCATACATCGTAAATATTGTGTATTCATTAAAATAAAATATGCTGGATTTATAATTAAATTTGATCATAAAGATTACCTGATGGTCCGTAAAATACTTGTTTTTTCTTTATTGTTTTTATTTCAGCAAAACCTGAGCGCCCAGAACAAAAATGCTGATGAAACCATTTTGAAAATACCGCAGGCAAATACATCGTCTGCCATTGCGCTCAGTGAGTTTATTAAGAAAAATTATGCAACAGATACCGCCCGCATTCGGGCTATTTATATTTGGGTCACTAATAATATCAATTACGATGTAGCTAAACTCCTTGCCCGTAATTCAGTTCCTAATCCCGGTCGCCAGTCGCCAGATGATGTGTTGAAAACAAGAGCTGCGGTTTGCCAGGGTTATGCGGACTTGTTTATAGAAGTTTGTAATCAATTAGCTATTCCAACTGTGTTTGTTGGTGGATATACTAAAAGAGACCAAAAGGTCAGTCCCTTGGCACATGCCTGGGTTAGTGCACAGCTAAATGGTGACTGGTATCTCTTCGATCCCACATGGGGAGCCGGATATCTGCAGAACAATCAGTTTATAAAAGCTCCTAATTTTAAATTTTATAAACTTTCTCCCGAAAAAATGATCAGCGATCACATGCCTTTTGATCCTATGTATCAATTCCTTAATTATACCATCACAAATAAAGAGTTTATTGAAGGCAAAACATCAGTAAACAAGGGCAAAGTTTTTTTCAATTATAATGATTCGCTTAAAAATTACAATCTGTTATCACAACCCCAAAAGGCCAGAGATGAGACACGCAGGCTGGAAGCGAATGATATTGCAAATGACATGATAGCTGAACGCTTAAATTTTTTGAAAAAGGGAGTTAGTTCTCATGATTTCAAAGACAGGTATGATGATGCGGGTAATGCCTATAAAAAAGCAATCAGTCTTTACAATCAATACATTGATTATAAAAATAAACGTTTCAAAACTATAGATGACAAGGGACTGAGCCAACTAATAGATAGTATCGGTCATTTTGCGGCTTCATCAAGATCAATACTCATCAGCCTAGTGGTGCAATCGGATGCGCAAAGGCAGGCTATAACAGCAATGCACAGTAGCCTGGAAAAGTTTGGCAATAACTTTAAAAAAGAAAAAGAATTTGTATCTGAGTATATCCGCGCCGATCAGGATAAACGAATCATCCTGTTTTCAAGACGTTAATTTAAGCTGCTTTCGCTAACTTTTAATTAAACTAAAACGGTACGCATTTATAAATCCTGAAAATACATCTCACTGTGAATGTGAGTGCCAGGCATTTTTTAAGCTGGTGAAATTGTTAATACGAATTAAAAGAATTATCTTTTCTAAACTTTTTTAACCAAAAAATCAAACATGAAAAGATTACCTAACGCCATTACATTCAAAATGTTTCTGAGTTTAATGATTTTAAGTTTCATTCAAACAGCAATCTGGGCTCAGGACAGCAGCAGTTCTTCTACTTCTACTTCTACTAATGTAAAAGTTTCTGAAACATCGGAAACCTGGTATTCTTCTCCATGGATATGGATAGCAGCTGCGGCAGTATTTATTCTACTGCTTGTTGCGCTTACCCGTGGTGGTGGCAGCAGCCGAAGTACGACCGCCAGTACGACTGATACTACTACTGATGCCGACAGAGTAACCGTTACAAAAACTGTGGACAGGGATTCCGATACCGTTTAAAAACCTCTTTTTTATTTTAAAAAAGACCATGAACATTCCCATGGTCTTTTTTTGTTAGTTGTGAGGACAAGTTTATGATCTCTTAATTTTTAAAACCAAAATTTATATTGATGGATGAAGATCTGCATTCAATGAGCAAAGACCAACTTAGTGAAGAAGTAATAAAGTTACGAATGGGTATTCGTGAACACAGGGATAGCACAGGTCAGGATTTATGCTGGCATCATCCGAAACTTTGGTCACTGCTTCCTGAAAAAACAAATCCAAAAATTACTGTGCCTGAATGGTCAGAGTTCATGAAAGGTTGTATTCAATATCGTAAATCTCTGGAAGAGCAAAATCCAAAAATTGTTGATATATCAGAAGATTCTAAACTATAGTATATGTTGTGCGTTGCGATTTTTCCCGTTGCTTCGAAATTACAACGCAGGCTTGTTTTAAATATTTTCGAATGTAAAAGCAGATAATTGTATTTACTGCATTATCAATATCAAATCCTCGGCCTTTACCATCTGCCCGGGCTCCAAAACGATGCGACTGATAACACCCGTTTCTGTTGCAGTAATGGTTGTTTCCATTTTCATGGCTTCAATAATAAACAACGGCTGATTTGCTTCCACCGCATCACCTTCTTTTACCAATAACTGAGATAGTTTTCCTTGCAACGGAGCACCAATTTGTTTTGCATCTGCCTTGTTTGCTTTCTCATTTTCGTGGATTATAATATTGCTTTTCTGATCATGTATTTCAATGATTCTTGTTTGCCCGTTAAGCCGCATGAACACTTTTCTGTGTCCTTCTTCATCTGGCTCGGTGCAGGTAAGCAAGCGAACAAGTATACTTTTTCCTTTATCTATTTCTATCAGCACTTCTTCATCGTCTCTTAACCCATAAAAGAAATTAAGGGTAGGGATATGCCATACAGCGCCGTATTCCGTTTTCTTCTCAAAATATTCTTCAAAAACCTTTGGATAGAGCAAATAAGATAGCAGGTCTGTAAAATTTACTTCATCGCCAAATTTTTCTGTGAAAATTTGCATTTCCTTTTCAAAATCTATTGGTTGCAAATGTTCATTTGGACGATCAGTAAATGGTTTTATATCTTTTAATATTATTTTTTGTAACCGTGGATCAAAGCCGCCAACGGGCTGTCCGATGTCACCCTTGAATAATGAAATAACTGATTCAGGAAATGACAGTGTGTGCCCTTTTTGGAGGATATCTTCTTTTGTTAGATTGCTCGTCACCATGAAAAGGGCCATATCGCCTACTACTTTAGAACTCGGTGTTACTTTTACTATATCACCAAAAAGCTCATTTACATCACGATAGGCTTTTTTAATTTCTTCCATTTTATCTCCAAGGCCAAGTGATGTTGCCTGTGGTTTCAGGTTGGAGTATTGCCCGCCTGGAATTTCATGATAAAATACTTCCGCACTGCTTGCCCGCATACCGCTTTCGAATGGATAATAATATTCCCGCACTGTTTCCCAATAAGTAGAATGCTGATTCAATGCATGTATATCGAAAACATTTTCCCGATCCTGAAATTTCATCATTTCCACTATCGCATTAAGGTTGGGTTGAGAGGTAATACCTGACATAGCCCCGATACAACAGTCCACTACATCCACTCCTGCTTCAATGGCCTTGAGATAAGTGGCGCTTTGCAAAGAAGAAGTATCATGCGTATGCAGGTGTATGGGAATCCTGATTGTTTGTTTTAATTCAGAGATCAATTCGTAAGCAGCCCACGGTTTCAGAAGCCCGCTCATGTCTTTGATAGCAAGGATATGAGCGCCGCTATTTTCTATATCTTTTGCAAATTGCTTATAATATTGAAGTGCATATTTTATACGTGCAGGATCCTGTATGTCTCCAGTATAGCACATCGCTACTTCAGCTATGCCTTTCGTTTTGTTGCGTACTGCATCAATGCTTTTTTCCATATTCGGCATCCAGTTCAGTGAATCGAAAATGCGAAAAACATCAATACCATTTTCCCAGCTTTTAACCACAAATTCTTCAACAAGGTTATCGGGATATGCTTTGTAACCTACGGCGTTAGCGCCACGCAGGAGCATCTGCAATAAAATATTAGGTATCGCCTTGCGAAAATCCTGTAAGCGTTTCCAGGGATCTTCATAGAGAAAACGCATACTAACATCGAAGGTGGCACCGCCCCATACCTCCATACTGAATGTCTGTGGGAAGCATTGCGCAAAAGCAGAAGCCACTTTCAGCATATCTATTGTCCGCACCCTTGTTGCCAAAAGAGATTGATGTGCATCGCGAAAAGTAGTATCCGTATAATGTATCTTTTTTTCTTTTAGTAACCACTGACTGAAAGCCTCCGGCCCTAACTCATTTAGCAATTGTTTTGATCCATTGGCTATCTCTTCATCAGATTCAAAATGAGGGATCAGAGGTTTTTCAAAATGCTTTTTTTTATCCGGATTCTTTACATCGGGATGTCCGTTGATACTGATCTCTGCGAGGTATTTTAAAATCTTTGTCCCACGGTCCTGCGCTGAACGATAAGTAAATATTTCAGGATAGAGTTGCAAAAAGTTGACTGTTGCATTACCGGAAATAAATTCAGGGTGCATAATAATATTTCGCAAAAACCGGATATTCGTTTTTACACCACGGATACGAAATTCATTCAGTGCCCTTTTTAATTTATGCACTGAATCGTAAACTGTTGTTGAATGTGCTGTCACTTTCACCAGCAGCGAATCAAAAAAAGGAGAAATTTTTACACCACTGTACACACTTCCTTCATCGAGCCTTATTCCAAAACCTTCTGCACTGCGATAAGCAAGCACAGTACCATAATCTGGCATAAAATCATTCTCAGGATCTTCTGTGGTAATGCGGCATTGGATAGCAAATCCATTTTTTGAAACCTGGTTTTGCTGAGGAATATTGATTACTTCATTATGCAAGGCATGTCCTTCAGCAATTCTGATCTGTGTTTTTACAAGGTCTATACCGGTGATCATTTCTGTCACTGTATGCTCCACCTGTATCCGCGGGTTTACTTCAATAAAATAAACATCATCCTTTTCATCTACGAGAAATTCTACTGTGCCTACATTGTTATAGTTTACGGCTTTGCAAATTTTTACGGCATATTCATATACTTTTTGCTTTGCATTTTCTGCTAAACTGAATGAGGGCGCTACTTCCACTATTTTTTGAAACCTTCTCTGTACACTGCAATCCCGTTCATACAAATGCATTACTGTACCGTGGCGGTCCGCAACGATCTGTACTTCTATATGCTTGGGATTTTCGATGAACTTTTCAAAGAAAACGGTGTCATCACCAAAGGCATTTTTTGCTTCACGCCGTGCATCATCGAAAGACTTTTGCAGATCTTCATCATTCCTGATTATTCTCATACCTCTCCCTCCACCGCCTGATGCAGCTTTGAGCATGAGTGGAAAACCTATCCTTTCTGATTCTTTCTTTGCAATTTCTATATCTATCAACGGCTCCAGGCTACTTTCTATCAGCGGAATGTTACATTTCCTTGCTGTATTCTTCGCCAAAACCTTATCGCCTAATTGTTGCATTACATCAGCATCGGGACCAATAAATACAATATTATTGTCTGTGCATTTTTTTGCAAATTCAAAATTTTCAGAAAGGAATCCATAACCCGGGTGAATAGCCTCAGCATCACAGTCTTTTGCAATCCTGATAATGGCGGCGGCATCTAAGTATGGTTTCAGGGGCTGATCTTCATCTCCAATCTGGTAGGCTTCATCAGCTTTATATCTATGCAATGAATAACGGTCTTCATAGGTGTAGATAGCGACTGTTCTTATTTCTAATTCAGAGCATGCACGTAAAATGCGAATTGCAATTTCGCCCCTATTGGCCACCAATAGTTTGGTAATGCGTTTTACTTCCATGGGTGTTTTTAAATCCCTTTCGGGATTACAATATTATTGCTTTGCCTTATAAAAACGAAAATGCCCCATGAATAAACATGGAGCATTTTCTCTATCTAAAACTCAACCTTAAAAACCTGGAAGTAAATTCAAACCAAATGTGCCGTTTTTCATGCCCCCATTCTGCCATGGAATTGCATAAAAAGGCTCTAAAATTAAATAGCCAAAAAGATTGACACGTAACGATACGCCACTGCTCATTACCAATTTTGAGTCTCCCAACACCCGGTTGCTTTTGTCATTTCCTCCAAATCCATCATATTTTCCCCAGGCTACCCCAGCATCAGTGAACAAATTCAATTCAGATAAAAAGAACCTCGAAGTAATTCCTGAAAGGCGTTCAGGACCTGATAAAGGGTAACGCAATTCCACATTTCCCACATACATCTGGCTTCCAATGAGATCATTGATACTTAGAGACTGTGCCCTCGAATCGCCTTGTTGTGCAAAATCTATAGCATTGTATCCCCGTACGAGACTAGGATAACCAATATACAAAGGAGGCAAAGTTCCACTTCCTGCATCTTTACCAAAGCGCCCGGTATATAAATTACGTGTGGCTAATGTAACAGGAGCTGCTCTGAAATAACGGCGATAATCTCCGGAAATATTGCTCAGGTTGATAGCACCTAAATACTGTGATGCTTCGAACCGAAAGCGGTGCCCCGTCAAAGGAGATGCTACTCCAAAATTGGAATTATCACCAACGTAAGCAGCGTAAGCCTGACCAAGATTGAACCCTTCCGGTGTTGGTTGCCTCTCTTTGCTGTTGCCTACATAAGCGCCGGTGTTGGGCTCATAATAATCGCTGTACCTGTCGAGCCGGTAATGATAGCGGGCAAATGATGTACCTGCTTCTACACGTCGTGTTTGAGAAAATGGATGTGATGCAAAAACAGATACCTGATCCTGGAATGTTCGTAAAAGATCTAAAGATGAATTTACCACAGCCATTTTTTCAGCGCCAACATTAAGAGAATCTAAAAACAAACTTTGCCCGCCGGACAGATAAGGTATATGTGAAAGGGATACACCCCAGTTAATTCTTTTTTTCTGATTAAGGTAAGCAAACTGACCTCCTACGTCATAGATCTCGCCATTCATGGCGATGGCGCCAAATAGTTGATTGGTTCCCAGGATATCACTGAATATTCCATTTACGCCACCAGCAAGTCCTGCACCATATCCGCCACCTGATGAAACTCCTACACCATTATTCCCTAAATGATCCAACTGGAATTTTGGTTTATAATCCAGTTCTTTAAGACTGGATGTGGCAACAGCTGCGTAAGGAGTGTTTCTTAGATTTTTATCAACTATATCATTGCCCGCTCTGTTGAAAGGTGGAAGTACAGCAGCCTGCATATTAACTTCATCAGTCACAGGTGTAGGGGTTAATTCATTTTGACTAACCGCATAAATATTATAATTATCATTGTTGTAATGCGTATAAACGATTTTGCCTGTTGATCTTGCTACACTTATTGCAGGTGAAAACATAGTAATTCCTGTAATGCCTGTAAATAAATTTGTAAGTTGGAATTGTTCTTTGTTTTCAATGTTGTAAGAATACATATTCCTGAATCCATCCCTATCTGAAAGAAAATAAATGGTTTTATTATCGTTACCGAATACAGGATTCAGATTATTTGCACCGGCAAAGAAATTCAAATTAGTAACCGAACCTGTAGCTACATCAAGTAAAGCTAAATTGTGTGCATACTTATGCTTTACGAAGTCTGAACCAATGCTATTCTTATCCGTAGTAAAAGCAATCCATTTACCATCAGGTGAGTAAGAGGGCTGCATATCTGAATATTGATCGTTGGTAAGTTGTTTTACTTTTCCTGTATTCAGGTTATAAGCATAGAGATCACTCTGGCCATCTACCAATCCGGTCACTACAATTGTTTTTCCATCGGGCGACCATGCAGGGTTACTAATAGCGGCTACACCCGGAATATTTATTTCCTTGCTTTTTTTACCATTGCCTGCATCTGCAATGATGAGGCTGTTGCTGCCTTTTGCAAAAGCTACAAATGCTACATTGCGGCTATCCGGCGACCAGGCAACAGAGGATTCAAAAGAACTGTATTCATCAATGTGTGATCCAAAAGTTTTTGAAGTGATCTTTTTTAAATTGTTTCCGCTTTCTGCATCCGCTACATATAATTCTATATTAAACAAATCCTTTTCTGTCCAGAACGCAAGCCGTTTACCATCAGGACTTAAAGAAGGAACAATATTCAATTCACCTGCATTTTTTTTGTGAATTAATTGCTTGCCAGGAGCAATTAGAGATGTTTTACTTTGATAGGGTGCATATGCAGTACGCAATACAGTTTTCCATTTTTCGGAAAATGCTTTTGCATCCATTTTGAATAGTCGCTTGATAGCATCTTCATAACCAACTTTTGCAGTTTCGATGAATAATTTCCTGATAATCTCATCTCCATAAATCCCTGTGGTGTAAGCCCAAAAAGCTTGTCCCCAACGATAAGGAAAATACAAATCAGGCCTGTTGGTAAGGTCTTTCAGGGACGGAAGTTTATTAGCTGCCACACCACTTCGAAGCCAGATGGCCGTATGTGCATCTACCGACCCGATAGACATGTATTCGGCAAGGCCCTCAACCATCCACAATGGGATGTTACCTATTGCATTTAAGGAAAGTGTATCTGTTATCAGATGATATTGAAAGGCATGCACAAGCTCGTGTCCCAATACATGATCGGTTTGCGCATTAGATTCCATGAAAGGAAATATTACCCTGTTCTTTAACGCTTCGGTGACACCCCCTGTACCTACTCCTATCTGTCCATCAATAGCACGGGTTTGCTGAAAATCGGCATGGTTTCCATAGATCAACATCGGGTTTTTTTGTTCGAATGTGTCTCTGAAAATGGACTGGTGCATCCGGTACCATTGCTCACTTTGTTGCGCTATGCTATTCCGGATGGCATTGTTGCCGAGGTAATGATATATTTCAAAATTTGGTGTCTGTAATACTTTAAAATCAAACTCTTTGTAATTTACTTTATTGCGACCAAAATTTTGCGCATGAATAGGCGCTGACGATGATACTGCAAACAGAGTGAATAAGAAAATGATGGTGTGGCGAAATGAAATATTTGGGGTTGACATAGACAATAAAATTTAAACATCGAAAATCTAAGAGCAATTTCAATCCTTTTCCAAGGTTGTATCTGGCAAAAGAGGATCGTCGTTGAGCTTAATCATTTTATAAACGTGTACAATGTTTTAGCAGTTTGTAGAGTATTAAAATTTTTGAAATTATTATGTAAAAGCCTTTTAACATACAATGTGATGGAGGTGGGACTTTGATGGGTGGCACACACTTCAACCACTATCTTTGCCTCTGTTCAATTCAGAAATTTATGGATGCACAGAAAGCAGGAAATACTTTGAAGGAGCTGGTTCAAAAGACAGAGGAACATCTTAATAAAATATATGAGGGGGGAGGACAGAAAGCCATTGCCAAACAAAAAGAAAAAGGAAAACTGACTGCACGGCAAAGGATAAAAAAATTAATAGATAACGATTCATATTTTATTGAAATAGGAGCTTTTGCCGGCTTTGAAATGTATGAGGAATATGGCGGATGTCCTGCCGGTGGTACAGTTGCAGGAATAGCTTATGTGCAGGGTCGTCAATGTATGATTGTTGCCAATGATCAGACAGTAAAAGCAGGAGCCTGGTTTCCGATCACGGGAAAAAAAAATTTGAGGCTGCAGGAGATCGCATTACAAAATCATTTGCCTATTATTTATTTAGTGGATAGTGCAGGTGTGTTTTTACCCATGCAGGATGAAATTTTTCCGGACAAAGAACATTTTGGTCGTGTGTTTTACAACAATGCCCGTATGAGCGCTGAAGGCATCACGCAGATAGCTGCAGTGATGGGTGCATGTGTTGCAGGCGGCGCATATCTCCCTATTATGAGCGATGAAACATTGATGGTGGAAGAAGCAGGATCTATCTACCTCGCAGGGCCTTACCTGGTGAAGGCTGCAGTAGGTGAAGACATAGATACCCAAACATTAGGTGGTGCGGTTACCCACACTGAAATATCCGGCATAGCTGATTATAAATTTAAAACCGAGGAAGAATGCATTGAGCAGGTAAGGAGAATAATAGACAAACTGGGCAAAAAAAAAGACGCAGGATTCGATAGAATCAAATCAAAAAAACCTAAAGAAGATAATAAAGATATCTATTCAATAGTTCCAACCGATCCTACCAAGCCTTATGATATGCTTCAGGTGATCGAAAGAATTGTTGACGACTCGGAGTTCGATGAATTTAAAAAAGATTATGGTAAAACTATTCTTTGCGGATATGGCCGTGTACGTGGTTGGGCAGTAGGCATAGTAGCCAATCAGCGTAAGATAGTTAAGAATAAAAAAGGAGAAATGCAGATGGGTGGCGTTATTTATAATGACAGCGCTGATAAAGCAGCAAGATTTATTTTAAACTGCAACCAGAAAAAGATTCCACTTGTGTTTTTGCAGGATGTCACCGGCTTTATGGTGGGGAGCAGAAGCGAGCATGCAGGTATTATAAAAGATGGAGCGAAAATGGTGAATGCCGTTGCCAATTCTGTTGTGCCCAAGATCACGATTGTCATCGGTAATTCTTATGGAGCCGGAAATTATGCCATGTGCGGTAAGGCTTATGATCCGCGATTTATTTATGCATGGCCCACTGCAAGGATTGCTGTGATGGGTGGAGAGCAAGCCGCAAAAACATTATTGCAAATACAAGTGGCTGCGCTTAAATCGAAAGGAGAAATCATTTTGCCTGAAGATGAAACAAAACTATTGAATGAAATAAAAGGTAAATACGAAAAGCAAACTTCACCCTATTATGCAGCTGCAAGGCTTTGGGTAGATGCCATCATTGACCCTGTAGAAACCAGAAATGTAATTTCTGCAGGTATTGAAGCAGCCAATCATAACCCAAACATTCAGCCACTAAAAACAGGTGTATTCCAGGTCTAAGCCATGAGTGATGATGTGATAATCTATACCGATGGTGCAGCACGAGGCAACCCGGGACCGGGAGGTTATGGTGTAGTGCTAATGAGTGGCAATTTAAAAAAAGAAATCTCAAAAGGTTACCGGCTTACCACTAATAATCGGATGGAATTGATGGGTGTGATTGCCGCCCTGGAATCTATGAAAAAACAGGGGTTGAATATTACTATTTATTCTGACAGTCAATATATAGTGCGGGCTGTGAGAGAGGGCTGGCTTCGCAAATGGATAGCCACTGACTTTGCAAAAGGCAAAAAAAATAAAGACTTATGGAAAAAGTTTTTTGAGCTTTCAAAATCACAACAGTTAAATTTTGTATGGGTAAAAGGTCATGCTGAAAATATGTATAATAATCGCTGTGATGAACTTGCGACAATAGCAGCTGATGGACGTGATTTGTTAGTTGATGAAGGTTACGAAAGTGGAGGGGAAGAAGCTACCAATCTATTCAATACATCTAAATGAATAACGCCCTGGTGTCCTGGAGTGGTGGTAAGGATAGTTGCTATGCCGCCATCAGTGCAAAAGAGCAGGGCTTCCATTTAAAAATGGCATTGAATGTATTGAATGAAGAAGGTGAAATTTCCCGTTCACATGGCATACCGATTTCGATACTACAGGCGCAGGCCAAAGCTGCAAATTTACTGCTGCATACTTTTTCCAGTTCGTGGAGTGATTATGAAGAAAAATTTATTCATGCATTAAAACATTGTAAAAAATCACATGGCATTACACATGCTATTTTTGGTGACATTGACCTCGATGAACATAAAGCATGGGAAGAAAAGGTTTGTTCCATTGCAGGTCTGAAAGCCATATTGCCACTGTGGAAAGAGGATCGAAAATCACTTGTACTTCAAATGCTCGATTCAGGAATCGAAGCCCTTATTGTAAGTTGCAATGAAAAAATGGGAAGTACTTTCTTAGGAAAAACTTTAAACCGCAACTTAATTGAAGAACTGGAGGTTATAGGTATAGACCCATGTGGAGAAGGCGGGGAGTTTCATACGCTTGTTGTGAATTGTTCGCTTTTTTCCAGCCCGATAAATATTTCAATTGAACAAAAGCAATTGATAAATCAATATTGGTTTTGCCAATTGATGTTAGGGAATTAAAGCAGACAGTCACACTGCTGTAAATAAATGCTAAAACAATTTGAATATGATTATAAAACCAATAAAAACTAAAAAAGATTATCAGCAGGCTTTGGCCAGACTTGAAATGATTTTTGATTCAATGAAAGGCTCAACTAAAGGCGACGAGTTAGAAATCCTTTCAATGTTAGTAGATAATTATGAAAATGAGCATTTCCCTATTGGGTTCCCCGACCCTATTGAAGCAATTAAATTTAGAATGGAGCAATTGGGTTATAATCAATCAGACTTAGCTAAGGTGATAGGATTAAAAAGCAGAGCAAGTGAAATTCTAAACAAAAAAAGAAAACTCTCACTTGAAATGATCAGCCAATTACATACCAGATTTAATATTCCGACTGAGGTGCTTATTCAAGCATATTAATAGTACCGATCCAAAATTTTGGATCAAAAATCTTTTATTTAAACCTGATTTCTTTTTATGAAGCAAATTGCATTTGCTTATTCACAACAAATCGTTGGGCAATGTAAAACAGGCCGAACAAAAGAATACAAAAGAATGAATCGCCTAAAATAAAATTACCGGCAAAGCCTTTGATCAATCCATACTCACGGTGAAAAGCCAATGCATCTCCATAACATTGCATTAAACCAGTGAATGTTTTAGGCCTATTGAATCCGCCACCACCGGCCCATACAGTAAAGTTAGAAGTAAGAAAAAAGAGAATTGAACCACTAATTGAAAACCCCAGTATATTAACTGCATTAATTTTTCTCATCAAAAAACCAAATAGAGCAAGACCACCAAAAAGTATATAGTTAAGCCACTGTCCTTCGTAAAAACCCGGTATAGTGGATAAGCCATTTACATATAATGCCTGATATAAAATATCAGAAATAAACATGGATAGAAGAGGCAAAATGAAAGCCCAAACTTTGTCTTTAATAATGGCGCCACCAAAAATGGCCATAGCTATTTGAGGTGCAAAACCATAAGGCCGCCCGTCCCACACGCGGTAAAGAGAAGCGCATAATATCAGTAAGCCAAAAGCTAGTAAAAGGGATCTGTTCAATTTCATCTGAATTGTAATTTTCAACAAAAATAAACTATGTATCTGTATTCAATTATTTGAATTTATTCAGCAGGAACTCTTACTCGGAAAAAAGTACAGTTAGTTTCCACAGCCAATAATGCATGGGTCCCGGCCACAATAAAGAAAGAATCTCCTTGTGCACCGTAAAAAGTTTCTTCATTTCCTTTGATGGCCAGACATCCTTCATAAATAAAAATTATTTCCGCACTACCTGTTACGATCCTTGCATCACTGCACGCCATGGTATGCTGATACAAAGCAAACTCAGAAACAGGTGCCTGATATAAACCTGCATCATTAACAGCATTTAAAACACCTGGATGTGTAGGTACGAAATCTACATGATGCATTAATTCTTCCACATCAATATGTTTATCCGTAAGACCTGCCCGCAATACATTATCTGAATTGGCCATTACTTCTACATTTTGACCCTCCAGGTAGGCATGCGGCAAGCCGGCCGGCTGAAATATGCCTTGCCCTTTTTTTAAATAAACCAGGTTTAAAAAATAAATAGAAAAAATACCGCGATCATAGACTCCATTTTTACAAAAAGTTTCTATGGCTCTTGCAGCCCAAAAATTTTCATCATTTTTTTCAAGCTTATTCTCTTTGTAAAGTTTATTTATTCTTTCTCCCGGAGGATTTAATATTTCACTTACTTCATCTTCGGAATAACGCATTACAGTTTGATAAAGTCCCTGATAACCGGATTGGATAAACACATCATAAAGTGGTTGAAATTCAGGTATGGATAATAAAATATTTTTTAAATCACTTTCTGGTTTAAAGCCATGCAAAAGCCAAAAATCACTCAGGGCAATCATTTGCTCCGGCTTGCTGTTCCGGTCTTTATAATTCCTGTTCGGTGCAGAGCGGTCAATGTCCAACGAATCTTCTTTCTCGAAGCCCGCTTCAGCCGCTTGTTTCGAAGGATGTACCTGTATCGAAAGCATCTGCCGCACATCCAAAACTTTAAACAAAAATGGTAGTCCGTCAAATCTTTCAGCAGCTTGTGTCCCTAATACCTTTTCTTTATTCCCTTCAATAAAATCAAAAAGTAAAATGGATTCGCCTACTGTTTCAATAGTGGATGAATGAGCAGGATGCGCACCCAGCCAGTATTCTGCAACAGGCAAAGCGTTTTCATTACAGGTATGCAAGAGGTTCGGAATAAAATCATAGCCTCCCCAACTGTAATACTGCAGCTTGCCTTTTAACTTATAAATGCTTTGCACAGTTAGAATCTTTGTTTTAATTTGGGAATAAAGATAAACAATGGCCGAGCACAATCTTTTTGGCAAGGAAGGAGAGCAACTGGCTGAGGCTTATCTGATAGAAAAAGGTTACCAGATTTTACACCGCAACTGGAAATATTCATTCTATGAAATAGACATAATTGCTTTGAAAAATTCTATCCTGCATATAGTGGAAGTAAAGATCCGTTCTTCCAATGTATTTGGCCTCCCTGAAGAGAATGTAACAAAGAAAAAGTTTCGCCGCCTGCTGAATGCAGCCGATGAATTTTTATTTCAACATCCTGAATACCGACATGTGCAATATGATATTCTTGCCATTAATAAATACCGCAATGAACCCATTGATTTCTTTTTATTGGAAGACGTATATCTATAACTTTAATGAGGTAATAAGTTTTTTTTAGATTCTATGAAGCCAACTGCATTGCTACTATAAAACTTTTGTTGCGACGCTCCTTTCGGGGTTCAGTTGTTCATTGGGCATTGTAAAACAGCCGCTTCCTATTTTACATTACAATTATTGCGAAGTATTCCTGACATCATAAACGAATTGTAACTTCTGCTTGCTCCCAACTTGTTTCGGGCAGCCTGCCGAGGCCTTCTGTTACCGGGTTTTATCACGTATTCACTTTTATGTTATTCATCAGCTTTTCTATAAACCGGAATGTAGCAGGACAAAACTGTATATTTTGCTTGTGTACATGAATATAATCTACTGTCTTCTTTTTTGTAAGATAGGGGAAGCCTGCGCAGTCCGCAGGACGAATGGCATAGATGGAACATTTATTTGTATTCAAATCGAGGAATTGGCAGGGGAGGAACCTATTCATCCATGCTCCTTTTTTGTCTTTGTACAACCATTTTTCTTTAAAAGATTTTATATTCATCCTGAAGTGCGTGGAAATTCTTTTGAGGTCTTGAAAAGTGTAGGTGGGTGTCATGCTGCGACAACAATTGGAACAGGCAAGACAATCTATTTCACGCCATACTTCCTTGTCCAGTACTTCAGCAATAATATCCAGGTTTTGCGGAGGATTCGCTTCCACTTTAGAAAGAAAACGCCTATACTGCGAGCGATGCAGCAATAACTTTGCAGTGAATGTTTTTAGCATGGATGACATCTAAAGGCAAGTTACAATTTGGAAATTGTAATAAGCAACAGGGAATGGAGAATTGGCAAACGGCAATAGGGAATAAGAAATTTGCATTAGGCAATAAGAAAAGCGAATAGGTTTCAAATTGCAAAGAGGAATGAAACTTACATTAGCAAGCGAATCAAAAACCATAAATTACAAACTAAAAAATTTCCATGTGGGAAGCATATAAAAAAGGTTTTACATCTTACCTGCAACTAGAGAAATCATTGTCGGCTCACTCGGTGGATGCATATAGTGGCGATATAGAAAAATTGACCAGTTTCCTCCAGCAAAAACAAATGCTTAAAAACCCGGAACAGATCATATTGAGTGACTTGCAACAATTTATAAAATGGATAGCTGAACTTGGAATGACAGTAAGCTCACAAGCCCGCATTATATCAGGCTTGCGGGCATTTTACAAGTACTGCCTTCTTGAAGATATTGTCAAAAAAGATCCGACTACGCTTCTCGAAGCACCAAGATTAAAAAGGATACTACCGGATATTTTAAGCTTTGATGAAATTGAAAGCATCATTGCGCAAATAGACCTGAGCACACCTGCAGGGGGCCGCAATAAAGCCATCATTGAAACTATGTATAGTTGTGGACTGCGGGTGACAGAGCTGGTGAATTTAAAATTATCTCAACTGCACCTTGAAGTTGGGTTTATAAGAGTGATAGGTAAAGGAAATAAAGAAAGGCTGGTACCAGTGGGTAGAGCGGCTATTAAATACATCAATATTTATAGAAATAATATCCGGGTGCATGCCCCTATTCAGAAGGGCGAAGAAGACTTTTTATTCTTGAACAACCGGGGCAAACATTTAAGTCGCATCATGATCTTTCTGATCATTAAAGACCTGGTAACAAAAGCCGGGATCAGAAAAAATATTTCACCCCATACATTCCGTCATTCGTTCGCGACGCACCTGGTAGAGGGGGGCGCAGACTTGCGTGCTGTACAGGAAATGCTTGGCCATGAAAGCATTACCACTACTGAAATTTACACACACCTTGACCGTGAATTCTTACGAAAGACATTAGATCTTTTTCATCCTGCATTTCAAAAGAACAGCAGTTGATTTGTTAGAATAGCCGTTAAGCACACAGTAAGCAACACAAGGTTATTCCTTTGCGCCTTTGCTTTTCTCCTTTGCGATCTCTGCCTGCCCGTTCGTTCAGGCGGGCGTGAAACTGTATTTTACCACTAAGAAATGCACGAAGATTTATCCAGGGAACACTAATTCTCAACTGACGATAGCATTGCCAATTGGTCCTTGCATATTAGTCCTTGCCCATTGCCTTTTCCCAATTGCCAATTACTTTTTGCCAATCCTATACAACCTGCCCTCATCCGTCACCGCATACAATGCGCCATCTTTTCCTTCGGTCACATCACGAAAGCGTTGTCCCTCTCCGGACAATAACCTTTCTTCACCGGTCACCTTGTTGTTGTTGATCACCAGTCTTGCAATGTGGATGCTGTTCAGGCCTGCTATGAATAAATTGTTCTTCCATTCCGGCATGGCATCTCCGCTGTAGAAGGTCATGCCGCTGGGTGAAAGCACAGGATCCCAATAATATACGGGCTGTTCCAGACCATCTTTTTGCGTGAGGCTTTCGCCAATTTTTTCACCACTGTATTCCAGTCCATAAGTGATGGTGGGCCATCCATAATTTTTTCCGGGCTGTATTAAATTCAATTCATCTCCACCCCTTGGTCCGAATTCATTTTCCCACAGATCACCAGTTTGGGGGTGAAAAGCAAGACCCTGCACATTGCGATGACCATAAGAATATATTTCCGGTCTTGCATTGCTGTTGTTCAAAAACGGATTGCCTGCAGCAGGCTTACCCTCTGCCGTAATCCTTATTATCTTACCATTCGCCGATTGCAGCGACTGTGCTTGCGGACGGGTCACTTTATCTGATCGTTCACCTGTACTGAATATGATGTTGCCGCTCTTATCAAATAATATTCGTGATCCGTAATGTAAGCTGCCATTGTACGCAGGTGTAGCACGGTAGATCACCATTGCGTTTTCAATTCGTTTTTCATCCGCTGATAATTTTCCTTTTGCTACTGATGTCAAATTTCCATCGGGAGTGTTTTCAGAAAACGTCCAGTATACCATTCGGTTGGTTGCAAATGCAGGATCTAAGGCAATGCCCATAAGTCCGCCTTGTCCAGAGGCATTTACTTTTGGAAGACCGGTGATGGCAGCACTAAGAATGCCTGATGTATTAGCAATGCGCATGGTGCCGCCTTTTTCATTGATCAGTAATCGTCCATCGGGGAGTGCAATAATGCCCCAGGGTCTGTCCAGCTCGCTACTCAGTACTTTACCTTCAGAGGCTGTCTTTGTGTTTACAGCCCCAATACGTGTTTGCCCGTTAAATGCGGGTTTGTAGTTGGTGTTTTGCGCTTTGGTTTCCACAGGAGCTGCGGTTGTATCTCTGGCTACCGTTTTACTGCTGCCATTATTAGTACTGCATGCGGTAAGCATCCATGTGATCATTGATATGCTCAAAATATTTTTGTTCATTAATTATTTATGTAAATAAAGGTAACTATACACGACTTGGGACAAGGTAGGTAAAAAATTATCTGCTAAACCATTTTGCTACCCCTGAAAATCCCGCAAAAGCGAAGATTATAATTGCTATTATAATTATTATAATTACGCCAATGCCGTTCCATTCTGCTTTCTCATTAGGGGGTAGATTTGAGTAAGTGTTATTGGCTTGATCTCTTAGTTTCTTTCTTCCATATTTACTATTAGGATTATAAGGTTTACGTTGTGCTGCCATCTAGTTTTTTTTAGAAGTTCTTTCTTTTCGGATTTGCCCACAGACCTGGCAATAATTTCATCAAACGATAAATCAGTTTTACTTTAGGTTCATAGTAAGCTGCACGTGTTTTCGTGCGACTTTTTTCTTTGCCGCTTTTGCCCTTGTATAAAGATAGAAAAGAAGCCCGAAGGCTTCTTTTAGTAACAAATGCTTTGTCTTTTTTGGAAATACAGTGTTGAGGATTGCACTATTTATTCCTATCCTTTTTTCAATTTTTTCTTCTTTAATTTCTCTTTTGATTTATCCTCTTTATCATCTGATTGATCATGGGCTACTGTTACTGTGGTAGAACTATTTGTTTGATTTCCCGCCGCATCTCTGCAGGTTACGGTAATGGTATATACCCTTCCTGTCCCTGTTCCGGAACGTTCAGCTCTTAATCTTACCAGGTTGTTATTTACTACTTCAAAATCAACGTCTGTGTCCCCATCTCCTAAACCGTTTTGCGGTTCATTGCTGGTAACAGAGGTTTGACACGAAACAACTCCACAATTATCTGTACTTGTGTATCGAACTGCAACGTCCACCATTTTATGGTTTGGAGGCCATAGCTTATTAGGCGAAGCACTTAAGGAAGAGATCACAGGAGCCTTCGTGTCATTTACCGTTACAGTAAACTGACATGATTTTCCGGCAGCGTTGGCTGTAACAGTAGTTGTACCTACATTAAAAAAACTACCTGACGCTTTTGAATAAGTGACATTGCCGCAATCTCCACTGGTGGTGGCAGCGGGATAATTTACAACAGCGCCGCATTGATTCGGATCAGCAGAAACTACAATATTGGATGGGCATGTTAGTGTGCAGGGTGTTTGAGCCTGGGCAACTATAGTGAAGCAAAATAAAGACAAGCTCAAAAGAAGCTTTTGAAATAAGTTGGGGTTCATGGTTAAATTTTTAAAGATTAAAATAGGGAGCGATTCCCCGATAGTAGGCAACATTAATGCCATATAATCAATACATGCTTAGTCCATTACGGCTATAATAGTTCCGGTCTTGCTTGCCAAATTTAAAAACCTAACAGTAACCTCATATAAAAGGAAAACTAAGCCTTAGCTTACACCCAGGCCAACCCCGCGATTATTTTAAACTTCCCCTTTTTCCAGAAAAATTAAAAGGTTTTCAATAAGTGGATTCGATATATAATAATCTTTTCTCATTATAATTGAATTACTATCCCCATGCCGTTATCAGTAGTGCTTAAATTTATTTTCTGTGCCATTTGATAAAGTTGTTTTCCATGCTTATTATGAATAGCGTACATCAATGCATCGAATAAAAACAGCACAGAACCCTGCAGTACAATACTCTCACCATAACCTTTAGACCTGTCTGGATTTTTCGAACCAGCTTTCGACCTTTCTTTTAGGTAAAGTCCACCTGCGATATAAGCCAAATCAATCCCCGCATTTGCAATAAAAACTTTTTCGATATTGGCTTGTTGCTTCAGGGATTGAGGATAAGAGAGTCCTTTATCTTTTTTTGCAGCCAGAAATCCAAAAGTGGAAATCCCCAGCGTAACACCGTTCCAGAGGGCATTCATCCGGTGAAAATATTTGGTGGAGCCATGGGTTTGGGATGAGACAATCGTACCATAGATGATATTTGCTGCCGACCAACTGCCAAGGACAAGCAATCCTTTCTTATTTATTTTTTGCCTTTGCTCATTATATTCATCCAGCAGGGGTTGTTGCGAATAAACAATATCCGAAAGCACTATCCCCATAGTTAAGAGCAATACCTTTTTCATAAAATGGAAACGTAATGGGATGCGAAAAGGTTCAGAAAAAGGTTTTAAAGCAATCTGGCCCGGGTATTTTGCCCAGGCCAGATACAATAAACATGAACTTTAATCATGATTACCACCTGGTTCCACCCTGAATGAAATTTCACATATAACACCGTAGGTAGTTACTCTGCCATCTTTTACATGTGCCTTGATGTCTTTTACATAAACCGAATCAATATTTCTTACGGTTTTTGATACTTCTGTTACCGCATGCTGAATAGCATCTTCAATGCTCTTTTCCGATGAGGCGATCACTTCTATTACTTTTACAATAGGCATAATTGGGAGTTTTATATTTTATTAATTAGTGAAAAGATAATGATTTGCGAATCACTTATCCAATTTAATTCAGTGATTAAACACCTTCATTACTTTATCATACAATTACCCACATGATCCTGCTTAGAAGTATAAATCTATTCTTGTGAAGATGCTAACAAGTTTGCTTCTTAACTTTCAGGTTGAGAAATTTTATAAAGAAAAATCAATTGAACGCATCATGAAAAACGCCATTTTATTTTTACTTATAGTAGTCGCCATAAATGCAAGTGCACAGTCACAACCAAAATCGCTGAAAGATCTGCTCTACAGCGGAAAGATGAAGGTGGATTCTACCGCCGTTACCAGAAAAGGTGATGACCTGAGTACAAAAATTGATACCGCTACAAAAAAGGCAGTAGTACCGGCGGCTCAAAAAACTGTCCCGGTTGCTGGTGATTCAAGAAGTGGGGTAGCACCATTGCCTACCGGCGCCGACCCAACGGATTCTGCAACCAATTCCGCAGCCATTGTAAAAGCTACTGCTGCACCATTTAAGAATAATACTAAAATATGGAAGGATTATACAGACTCCCTGGTAATTACTTTGAAAACCGAGCTGCTAAACTCCAAAAAGATCAAGAAAGAAACCTATTTTTTGACAGTTGACTATGAGATCAATACTGATGGCAGCGTAAATATCCTGGGTGTTGCATCTTCGCCTGCAAACGCCTTTCTTCAGGAAGAAATCAAAAACCGCATCACCCTTACTACCCCGCAATTAGCTCCGTTTTTAGATAGTAATAAGCAAGCAAGAAAGGTTAAAAGGAAGCACAATTTTAGTGTGACAAAAGATTAGGTTTTGCCTTTTTTTATGTACTATATATTCACAACTTGGCTTTACAAAATAAAGTTCGAACAGTCAAAATTCGCCCATGCGAAAAGGTGAGACGGTATATTAGAGCATATTCTTACCGCTCTTCAAAATATTAAGGCCACCTTGAACCGGAGGTAAATTAAATTGATCTCATAACCTTAAGTTTACATACTCTATCTATCCAGCCAAGTCTCACTTTCATCTTATTTATTTTCTCTTTGTCCTTTGCCCAGATTGTTGCACTTCTTATCTATGTAAATTCAAGAACCGTTACAACAGTATTTAATGGTTAGAATACAAGCCTGATTCAACTTACATGTTAAGACTATCATATGCCCAATGCAGCAGCGCTTGTCGTTGTTTTCTACGGCAGGTAAGGTCACCGGGCCTGCAACCTTTTTTTATTTGTGCTATATGTCTTACCATAGCTTTCCATCGCCTTATTTGCCGGATGTCATCGTCTGTTCTGCGGCCCAAATAATACCGGCAATACCATTGAAACCATCCCCTGGGATCCTGCGGATGTATCCAGCCTTTACTTTTCCATACTAAAAGGGGCTGTGAAGCTTCAATTTTAAAATAGTTCAAATCTTTATTTCCGGTAGGTGAGGGGCCTTTATAAAGTTTTGCTTTGCGGAACCAATCAGCCGGAAATTCCATTCTGCAATCCGTCATATACCGGCCGCCAAACACACCCAATTCCAGCATGGCTGCTGGAGTTAGCTGGGGTTTAAAATCAGGGTGAAAATTTTGACCTTCAGGCTCTGCTAAAGCATAGCTGTAGTCCTGCTGCATTTTATCGCTTACCGTAGCTTTTTTAATCATAAGAAAATCTGCTTAACTGTGCTTTTAAACAAATGATCCCGCTCCATAGTTTAAAAATATCACTCAATGGAAGGTTTGATCAGTAAGTAATAAACCATTTCCTCTTTGACCTGTTCTTAAAATGCAGCTCACTAAAATCTTGAATCAATAATTACTTCAACTTAGTACAAATTCAGGGATACCGATTGTCCCTTACAATGACCTGGCTGAAATATGTGATTGCTTCGTGCCTAGCAATGACGTCCAAAAAGTTTGACACTTCCTTAAAAGGAGGATAAAAAAAGCTCCCAACAAATGATTGCTGAGAGCTATAGGAAATTTCAAATAAGTCTTTGCTGTGCACGGGTCTCCTTCCTACCGGGAATGCCGGGATGGGCCGTCTTTAATAACGATACAACTCCGGCTTGAACGGACCTTCTTTAGGCACGCCCAAATATTCTGATTGTGCTTCAGTAAGTTCATCGAGCTCAACTCCAATTTTAGCAAGATGTAAACGTGCTACTTTCTCATCCAGTTGCTTTGGAAGTACATATACTTTATTCTCGTAGTTATCATTCTTCGTCCACAACTCGATCTGTGCAAGCGTTTGGTTAGAGAATGAGTTTGACATTACGAAAGATGGATGTCCTGTAGCGCAACCTAGATTCACCAAACGGCCTTCAGCCAATACAATGATGTCTTTACCTTCCACATTGTATATATCAACCTGTGGCTTGATGGTATCTTTTGTATGACCATAATTATCATTCAACCAGGCCATATCAATCTCGATATCAAAGTGACCGATATTACACACAATCGCTTTATCTTTCATTAAACGAAAATGTTTTTCTGTGATCAGATCGCGGCAACCGGAAGCCGTAACTATTATGTCAGCCTCTTTTACTGCATCTACCATTTTCTTAACTTCAAATCCATCCATTGCAGCCTGCAAGGCACAGATAGGATCTATCTCTGTAACGATCACACGGCAACCTGCTCCTTGCAATGAAGCAGCAGAACCTTTACCCACATCGCCATAAGCTCCTACTACAGCTACTTTACCGGCCATCATTACATCCGTAGCGCGGCGGATACTATCTACAAGGCTTTCTTTACAACCATATTTATTATCAAACTTAGACTTGGTTACTGAATCGTTCACATTGATACATGGAACAGGAAGCGTTCCTTTTATCATACGTTCAGTAAGGCGGTGTACGCCTGTAGTAGTTTCTTCAGAGATACCTTTTACATGTTGTATCAGTTCCGGGTATTTGTCCAAAACAATATTCGTAAGGTCTCCACCATCATCAAGTATCATATTCAAGGGACGGTCAGCGCCACCAAAGAAAAGCGTTTGTTCGATACACCATTCTGCTTCTTCGTTGGTTTGCCCTTTCCATGCATACACACCTATGCCTGCAGCAGCAATAGCCGCCGCCGCCTGGTCTTGAGTAGAGAAGATATTGCATGAGCTCCATTTTACCTCAGCACCTAAAGCAATCAATGTTTCAATAAGTACTGCAGTCTGGATGGTCATGTGCAGGCAACCTGCAATGCGGGCACCTTTCAATGGTTGTGACGCAGCGTACTCTGCGCGGATGGACATAAGACCCGGCATTTCTGCTTCTGCAAGGCGGATCTCTTTGCGACCCCAATCTGCAAGGCTCATATCTGCCACCTTGTTCTTCAGAGAGAAGTCAATGTTTGTGTTTGTGATTGTTGACATAAAAAAATTTATTGTTTATAGTTTGTATCCGCCTGGATAACTCAGTCGGACGGGGTTTATGGTTTGTAGTTGATCTTGAGCCTTTACTGAAAACTGGTTAAAAATAAATCAAGACTCGGACCTCACTTTTAATCATAAACTTTTAACATCAACAAAATTACTTCTTTAGGGTATTTTTCTTAATTTATTTAAATATTTAGAATAAATAATACTATAAATTGTATTTTACAGGGTAAAACACTATTCAAATATGCCAAAAACTGTTCAAAAAGGCGAAATGCCTGTGTTGGATAAAACAGATCTGGCAATATTGAAACTACTTCAGCAGAATGCACGTATCACCATTAAGGAAATTTCGGATAAAGTGCACTTAAGCACTACACCCGTGCATGAGCGTATCAAACGTATGGAGGAAAGTGGTGTGATCAAACAATACGTAACCCTGCTTAATGGAGCAAGGGTGAAAAAAGGGCTGATGGTAATATGCTATGTATCTATAAAACAACACAGCAAAAACGCAGGACAGAAATTTATTAAGGCAATCATGGAATTGAATGAAGTGATCGAGTGCCTGACCATTTCAGGAGAGTTTGATTTTATGCTTAAAGTGGTGGTAGAAAACATGGATGAGTACTATGATTTTCATGTCAATAAATTAAGCGCTTTGGAGAATGTAGGTAATGTGCAGAGCGTGTTTGTGATGGGTGTGGTAAAGGATACGGTACAGTTGGTATATTGACCCTTCGGCAAGCTCAGGGTGACATTTCGTTTGTGTTGTCAGGCTGAGCCTGCCGAAGCCTACTTCAAGATTGGCAACCCTTCGGCAACCCTTCGAAAAGCTCAGGGTGACATTTGTTTTAAATGTTATTTTGTAGAATTAAGAATCTTTCAGGTGAAGCTTGCTCATAATTACTACGTTTATATTGTTCAATGCAGCGATGGTTTTTATTATACAGGTGTAACTAACAATGTTGATAGAAGAGTAGAAGAACACAATGAGGGTCTTGATCCTGATTGCTTCACTTTTAAAAGGCGGCCCGTAATTTTGAAATATTATGAACATTTTCAAAATATAAAAAATGCTATCGTTTACGAAAAACAGTTGAAAGGGTGGAGTCGAAAAAAGAAGGAGGCATTGTTTGTAAGAGATTACGATGAGATTAGACACCTGGCAAAATCAAGGAATAACCCTTCGGCAAGCTCAGGGTGACATTTCGGTCGAAGATAAGATAGGTCACAAGGGATAACCCTTCGGCAACCCTTCGACAAACTCAAGTTGACATTTCGTTTATGCTGTCAGGTTGGGTCACTAAATTACCATATTGTAAATTGAAATTATGTACACATACGATACGGTTTCAGAAGCTGTAAATGGCTTAAAAGAAAGAGGTTTCAAAGAAGATTTTAACCTTGCCGAAAATTGCCTGGTTTGCAATGCCCACCGCTTTCATGCAGATGATTTTGAGATACGCGAAGTGCACCGCTTTGAAGGCCATACGGACCCTGACGATGAAGCAGTAGTATATGCTATTGAGTCGCTTAATGGAATAAAAGGTGTGCTCGTAAATAGCTATGGTTACCAATCAGATACTATGAGCAATGAATTGGTAAGGAAATTAAAAATCCATACTCCGTAATGTTTGTCTTTTTAATACTTTTTCAGATACCTGCTGTCAATTTACTTTGAGAGAACGCGTTATAACTTTAAAGACATCACATAATCATTCATTAAAAATCCACCACCAATATCAATATCATCAGTGCCAACAACTTCAAAACCTATTTTTTCATAAAAGGTTTTAGCTGGATTATTTCTATTCACATTCAACAAAAATGAGGTAGCACCTTTTGTCCTGATATCATTTACGATATGGTCAATCACAAATTTTCCGGTTCCCCGGCCCTGGTTGTCAGGCAATACGTATATCTTATGGAGTTTATAGATATTAGGTGTTATTTCGCTGTATGAGGCAAAGCCTACCGGAATAGCTTCATTATAAATAATAATAAACCGGTGATGGTCTTCAAATTGTTTTTGCAGTGCTTTTTCACTGTACATTAGGTCGAGCATATAGCTGATCTGCTGTGACGAAATGATTCTGGAATACGTTTGGGGCCATACTTTAAGACTTAGGTTTCTGATTAATGAGATGTCTTGAACCGAAGCATTTCTAATAGTAAGCAATGTTGTTGTGTTAAATAATTGATGCGAAGTTAGCTGGCGAATTTTACTAAAATCATTTTTCGGAAGGAGTGAAATGTAACAAATTAACTCCAGATAATAAACATCGGGGCACTGTGCAGAGCTTGTTCCAATAAATTATCGGAGGAGCATATAGGCATAGTAAGTGCCCAAAAACAAATAGCTTAAAAAATAAAAGAAAAAATCGGATAATTTTCTAAAGTATCCAATAGTTTTAAATCTGGTTTGCAGAAAACACCATATATTAACCATGATGAAAGTATTGTGCACTTTTTCCTTCCTGCTTGTGGTCTCGCTTACTGAAGCCCAACAGTTTGGCGGCTTCCCTTCAAAAACTAAATGGCAACAAATCAATTCGGATACAGCCCGGATTATTTTTACTCCTAAAGCTATTGAAGAAGCAAATCGTGTAGCAACTATTGTTCATTCTATGGCGGCTAATATCAATCCTATTGGCAGTAAAACAGGCAAGATTGATATAGTGTTACAAAGTAATACTACGCTTGCCAATGGCTATGTTGGCCTGGGCCCTTTCAGAAGCGAATATTATATAGTGCCCGGTGGCAATATTTTTGATTTTGGTAACCTGCCATGGGCAGAACAACTTGCCCTTCATGAATACAGGCATGTACAACAATATAATAATTTCAACAGGGGCCTGAGTAAAGTAGCAGGTTACGTATTGGGGCAGGAGGGAAGAGCATTGGCAAATGCACTTTCTGTTCCTGATTGGTTTTTTGAGGGAGATGCGGTGTATGCTGAAACAGTATTAACTACACAAGGTCGTGGAAGAATGCCCTTTTTCCTGAATGGTTATAAGAGCCTTTGGGCTGAGGGTCGGGCTTATAATTGGAAAAAGTTACGCAATGGATCTTTGAAAGATTATGTTCCCGATCATTACCAGTTGGGCTATCTATTGGTGAACTATGGTTATTCAAAATACGGCCCTGACTTTTGGAGAAAAGTTACGACCGACGCCATTTCATTTAAAGGTATTCTCTATCCTTTTCAAAAAGCAATTAAAAAACATTCAGGAGTAGATTTTAAGTCTTTCAGAAATGAGGCTTTTAAATTCTATAGTCATGAAGTAAGTAAAAAAAGAGACCGTGTGCGCAGCAGGGAAACAGTTACAAACTATTTTTTTCCACAAATTATTGGTGAAGATTCATTGCTGTATATGAAGAGCAGTTACAAATCAATACCTGCATTTTATGTAAAAACAAAAGGAGAGGAGCACAAAATAAAATTGCGCAACATTACAAGCGAAGATTGGTTCAGCTATAGGAGTGGAACCATTGCATATACATCATTTAACACTAATCCCCGCTGGTCTTTAGAAAATTACAGTGATATTATTTTGCTAGATATCAAGACAGGGATTGAACAAAAAATAACTTCAAAAGGAAGATACTTTACGCCGGATATTTCTCCTGATGGCGGCAGCCTGGTAACCACATTTGTTACAGATTCCACTAAGAGTCAATTGCACCATCTGGATATCAATGGCAAATTAATGAATAGCATTAATGCACCTGCAGACGCATATTTTATACAGCCAAAATTTATAGATAACCATTCAGTAGTGGTGGGTTTGCGTTGGCCTGATGCTACACTTTCTATGGAGAGAATTGATCTGCAAACATCAGAAAGAGAGGTTTTGATAGCACCAGCTTCAGCCACGATGGGCTTTCCAAATGTGTTTAATGAATCGGTATATTTTGTTTCATCTTTTTTTGGCAATGATGATATTTTTCAATTGCGGTTAAGCGATAGAAAATTGTTTCAGATTACAACCGGGCAGACAGGAAATTACTTTCCGTCAGTTTACAGTGATTCATTGACGTGGTCACAATTTACCAGTAACGGTTACAGGCTCATGCAAAAGGATCTGAAAGATTTTACTCCCATAGAGATATCACCCGCCCAGTTAAGTACACATTTAGAAAGAAGGGATACAACTTCAGAAAAGGAGAATATTTTATTGCAATTGGGAAACAGAGATTTTGAAGTGAACAAGT
>Ga0183260_10000139_pt1 | contig 53588 bp, 67 predicted proteins | sample AntDrymUQ4972206_2_FD_129768 | JGI IMG/M metagenome (GOLD analysis project Ga0183260, IMG submission 129768) | Polar desert sand microbial communities from Dry Valleys, Antarctica - metaG UQ497 (22.06) (version 2) (version 2) | ecosystem: Environmental > Terrestrial > Soil > Desert | place... | reverse complement strand
GCGGTGGCGGCGGCGGCGGCGGCGGTGGCGGTGGAGGCGGTGGCGGCGGTGGCGGCGGCGGCGCCCCCGTCGTGACCCCGCAGACCGACTGGCCGATGATCATGTCTCCGGTGGCCAAGGGTCCGCGGAGGTACTCGTGCGCGGCGTTGACGGTGATCGAGCCGTCTGCGTTGACGATCTGCTCGTTGAAGACGTAGGTGAAGGTGTCGGTCGAGCCGCCGATGTGGAGGTGGCCGTCGTAGGACGTGTTGGGGGCCGGGTTGGCCGGTAGCGTCACGTTGACGGGCGCGTGGTCGGGGATCGTGTTGGTGGGGTCGCTGTCGCCGTTGTCGGTCTGCAGCGTCCCGCCGGTGATCGTGGTCGAGCCGCTGACGGCGGTCTCCGAGGCGGTGCAGCTGCTGGCCAGGCTGGCGGCGGTGAACGGCTCGTTACCAGATGCGTTGACGTTGGCGATGTCGGTTGAGCTGCTCACCGACCCGCCCGGTCCGAGCGTCCCCTGGGTGCTGACGCCGATCTGGCCTGAGGAGAAGATGGTGGCGGGGCCGGCGCCCGCACGGCCGGACGCGACGGTGGCAGTCTGGGGGCTGTTCGAGGCGTTCGCCGCCAGCTCCACCAGGGGAGTCTTGGCCGCCGGGCTGCAGGCGAGGCCGAAGGCGGTGACGATGCACTGGTAGCCGAACGCGCTGCCCTTGACAGCGCTGACGTCGGCCTGAGCCGACGCTTGCCCGAGCCCGACCAGCAGCATCGCCGAGCTGACGAGCGCGACACCGACCGGACGTCGAACAGCACCTGCGCGTGGCTTGACCATGACGTCGCTCCTCTTGACCATGATGTTCCTCCCTTAGCTCGGACGTCTTGGTCGAGACCGACGCCACGACATCGTCCGCATCGAAGCGCTAACCATACATTGGTCGCGTGGCCCGGGATAGTGTCTTCGACATATAGGGGTCACGACACATAGTCGACAGGGTCGGGTGAAAGCGGCGTGGCGGACTCGTCAGAGGGTCTGGCGGCGGGTCTGCGTGTGGCGTCGTAGTGGACTAGCAGCGGCGCGCGCGGATCGTCCAGTGCCGTTGACAAGCTCCCAGATCGTCGGCAACGCATCCAAACGGGTAGTCTCAGCAGCCGTCAAGGCACGCTCCTTTCGCGAGATGGCGTGCCTTGCCTCTTCAATCTTCACCTCAACGAGACCTAACTCCTTCCCCCCGCCCGAGTTCTCGGATAGTTTCTAAGCGGCGGCGAGGAGCTGCTTGGCGTGGCGGCGAGCGGCGAGGTCGGTCTCGTCGGCCCCGAGCATGCGCACGAGCTCGGCCACGAGATCGTCGGCGCGCAGCTCCGTCACCGTGGTGCGCGCCGGGCTCGTCGAGGCGTCCTTGGCAATGCGGAAGTGACCCGCGGCGAGCGAGGCGATCTGGGGCAGGTGGGTGATGCAGAGGACCTGCCGAGCGGCGGCCAGCGCGCGGAGCTGCTCTCCGACCGCGCGCGCGGTCTGGCCCCCGATTCCGGCGTCGACCTCGTCGAAGACCAGCGTGGGAGCGCCGGCCGCGCCGCTCGCCCCGGCCGCGCCGCTCGCCCCAGACGCAGCGCTCGCCCCAGACGCACCGCTTCCCCCGGCCGCACCGCCCGCCCCAGCCGCGTCGCTCTCCTGCGCGGCGCTCATGATCGCTAGCATGACCCGGGACAGCTCGCCGCCCGAGGCGATCTCGCGCAGCGGGCCGGCGGGGACGCCTGGGTTGGGCGCGATGACGAACTCGACGGCGTCGGCGCCGGTCGGGCCGGCCTCCTCGCGCTCGGTCAGCTGGACCTCGAACGAGGCGCCCTCCATAGCCAGCGATCCAAGTCGATCGCGGACGGCTGCCGCGAGACGTGGCGCGGCGTCGGCGCGGGCCGCTCGAACGGCGTGGGCCACCTGGGCGCGCCGGGCGGTGGCAGCCTCCAGGCGCGTGGTCGCCTCCTCCAGGCGCGCCTCGGCGTGCTCGAGCTCGTCGATACGCTCGCGGCAGCTCGCCGCGTGCTCCAAGACTGCACCGAGCGAGCCGCCGTGCTTCCGCTTCAGGCGGCTCAGGGCCGCCAGCCGTGCCTCGATCTCCTCCAGGCGTGCGTCGCCGTCATCGGCTGCGACCTCCATCCCCCCCTCGTAGCGCCGGAGGTCGGCACCGAGCTCGCCCGCCTCGATCGTGAGGGCCCGGGAGCGCTCTGCCAGAGCGTCGAGCTGAGCATCGACCCCCACGGTGGCCTCGAGCCGGTCCGCGACCTCGGCGAGGAGCGTCGCGGCGCCCGGGCCCTCCCCCTCGGGCGCGATCCCCTCCGCTCCGGCCATCGCCGCAGAGCGCAGCGCCTCGAGATGGCGAAGTCGCTCGCGCCTGTCCTCGAGCTCACGCTCCTCGGCCGGGTCGGGCGCGGCCGCGTCGATCTCGCCGAGCTCGAAGCGCAGCAGGTCGAGCTCACGCTCACGGGAGGCGGCGCGGTCGTGAAGCTCGTCGAGCGCGCCGGCGAGCCCGCGGACCTGTGCGTGTGCGGCGGCCAGCTCCCTACGGTGATCGCCTTGCTCGGGGCCGCAGAAGCCGTCGAGGACCTCGAGCTGTGCCGAGGCGAGGGTCAGCTTGCGGTGCTCGTGCTGGCCGTAGAAGGCGAGGAGGTGCACGCCGGCTTCGCGGAGGTCGGGCACGCCGGCGGATCTTCCCCCGACGTAAGCCCGCGTGCGCCCCTCAGCGCTTACCCGGCGAGCGAGCACGAGCTCCTCGACGTCAGCCGGAAGGCGCTCAGCGAGCGCCTCTCGCAGCGCATCGGGCAGCTCGAAGACCCCCTCGACATAGGCCTCGGCCGCCCCCGGCCGCACGATCCCCGCGCGGGCGCGCCCGCCGAGGAGCAGGTCGAGCGCGTTGGCGAGCACGGTCTTGCCCGCCCCCGTCTCCCCGGTGAGCACGTTGAGCCCCGGGCCGAGCCGAAGCTCGGCCCGCTCGATGAGGAGGAGGTTCTCGACGCGCAGTTCGAGGAGCATGGGCACGGTCTATCAGCGGGCGCCGACGGATCGGCGCACGGGGCAGTCAGTGCGCTAGCACGACGCAGAGGCGACGCGAAGCGGGCGTTGCCTGTTTCAGCTCGTGCGGTGCAGCGCTTCGCTACGAACGGCATCGACGAGGGAGGACGGGAGGGATGACGCTGGCGTTCTGCGTCGTCTCAACCACACGGTATGTGGTTCATACGCCGCAGAACGGCCGCGTAGACGTCTTCGATCACCGAGCGAGCCGGCCCGTCTGCCGCCACTGCGGCCCCCGAGCCGATTGAGAGGACGAGGAGGAGCGCTGCGAGCCGGCGCGACCCCGTGAGCGAAGCGCCGCTCAGGACCCGACCGCGGCGCGCGTCGTTTGCCGCGTGCTCCAGTGCGGCGGTGACCTGGGGGTCGAACTGCCTCCCGGCGTGCGTGCGGATCTCGCTCAGGGCCTCGCCCGCGGACCGGCCGGCGCGGTAGGGGCGATTGGAGCGGATGGCCTGGTAGGCGTCCGCGCAGAGGATGATCCGGCTGGAGAGCGGGATTTGCTGACCGGCCAAGCCGTCGGGGTATCCGCTTCCGTCGTAGTGCTCGTGTGAGTGGCGGACGATGGTGGCCACGTCGGCGAGCTCTGGCACCGAGCGCAGGATGCGCTCGCCTACGGGCGTGTGGTTTCGCATGACCTCCCGCTCGTCGTCGTCGAGCGGCCTGGGCTTGTGGAGGATCTCGCTGGGGACGGCGACCTTGCCGAGGTCGTGCAGCTGCGCCGCGACCAGCAGCCGGCGGCGCTCCTCGTCATCTAGGGGGGTCTGTGCGCCTCACACCGGGCGGGACGCTCGTCGAGGCTGCGACGCGCGCGGTGCCGGTTCCTTGTCATCCGTGCTGGCTACCGCGATCCATGCGGATTGCTCCCTCGTAGTCCGGCGTCCGTACCCCTCTTACCCCCGCATTATGCGGGATAGCACGATCAGGACGCAAGTCGGCCGAATTTCTCTCTGAGACGGTGGTAGAAGCTGGCGCCGGGGATCTGCGCCAGGCACCCCTGGCCGTCTAGGAAGCGCAGCTCGAGCGCATCGCCGGCGTCCAGCGAGGAGCTCGGGCGGCCGTCGATCGAGACGTCGACCGCCTCCTCACGCGAGACGTTGCGGACGGTCAGGATGTCGCTCGGGGCGACCACGAGCGCTCGGGCGGTCAGCGAGTGCGGGGCGATGAAGGACACCACATACCCCTTCACCCCCCAGGCGAGCACAGGGCCGCCGTTGGCGAGGTTGTAGCCCGTCGAGCCTGCGGGGGTGGCGACGACGAGCCCGTCGCACCGCACGCGGCCGACCTCCTCGCCGGCGATCGCGTAGGCGAGCTGGGCGACACGACCGTCCTGCCTGCGGTGCAGGGAGACGTCGTTCATCGCCGAAGCACCGCCCGCGCCGTCGCTCGTGCGCACGGCGGGCAGGCGCAGGACCTCGAAGTCCCCCGAGAACGCGCGAGCAAAGCCGGCTTCGCACTCGTCGGGGTCGATCGTCGCCAGGAAGCCGATCTGCCCGAAGTTCACGGCAAAGACCGGGACCTCCGTTCCGGCATAGGCGCGCAGCGCTCGCAGGATCGTGCCGTCGCCGCCGAGGGCGATACACAGGTCGACGTTCTCGCTGACCGGCACTTCGACCTCGAGCCCCGAGTCCGCCAGGAGCCCGTGCCGGACCGTCTCCGCAGGGTCGAAGCGCAACGTCACCCCGGCCGAGGCGGCCGCTTCGCGCAGCTTGTCGAGCACCGGCGCGATCTGGCGCGGACGCCGGTGAGTGAAGACCGTGGCGGCGCGCGGCGCGCCCGACCGAGTCACGCGTCGACCTCACTGACCGCGCCCGCCCGGGTCACGCGTCGACCTCGCAGAGCGCGCCCGACCGCCTCACGCGTCGACCTCGCGGACCGCGGCTTCGAGGTCTTCCAGCTCTCCCTCGCGACCCGCCTCCGCGAGGTGCACGAACGTCTCGCGGTTTCCCTTGGGCCCCGGCAGGCCCGACGGCGCGAAGCCCAGCACGGCGGTGCCGAGCTGCCGTGCTTTGGCGGCGGCGGCCAGCAGCGCGGCGCGCCGGTCGGAGATCTCGCGTACGACCCCGCCCTTGCCGACCCGCTCGCGCCCCACCTCGAACTGGGGCTTGACCAGCGCGAGGGCGTCGTAGCGGCCGGGCGCGCAGGCCAGCACGGCCGGAAGCACCTTGGCCAGAGAGATGAACGCGACGTCGACCGTGATCATGTCCGGGCGCCAGGGGAGGACGTCGATGCTCAGCTCCCGGGCGTTGCGACGCTCGATCACCGTCACCCTCTCGTCGTTTCTCAACGTCCAGTCGAGCTCGCCGTAGGCGACGTCGAGCGCTACGACCTGCTGCGCTCCGCGCTGGAGCAGGCAGTCCGTGAAGCCGCCGGTGGAGGCGCCGACATCCAGGCAGCGCCGGCCGGCGACCTCCAGCCCGCGCGCGTCGAGGGCGTTGGCGAGCTTGCGACCGCCCCGGGAGACGTAGGCGTCGCGCGCCGCGACCTCCACCGTCACGTCGTCGGCGACGAGCTGCCCAGGCTTGTCGGCGCGTCGCCGGCCGTCGCCCAGGAGCACCTCACCGGCGAGCACCGAAGCCGCCGCCCGGGTGCGAGACGGGAAGAGGCCGCGCTCGGCGAGCAGGGCGTCGAGGCGGACCTTGGCCACGCGTACACGGTAGCCGCGTGATTGCATGTGCGCCCCATGGCACCCCCGCCCCGCCTGCCCATCCGCGTCGCCCAGCTGGCGCGGCGCGTGCGCTGGATCTACGTCCTCGAGTCCGCCCGGTGGATCTACGCGCACGGTCGGGAGGGGTGGGAGCGCCTCTCCGCCCAGGAGCGACGAGAGCTCGGCCGCCTCGTCCGAAAGACGCGCGGCCGCCCCGGGAGCCTGACGCGGAGCGAGCGCGAGGAGCTGCGCCGGATCGTGGTCAAGGCGGTGGGCTTCGGCCGCTAGGCGAGCGAGCGGCCTGGCCGCATCCGCGCCAGGGACGCGGGCTCGCCCGCGGGCCGGCGGCGGCCGCTAGGCGAACGCCGAGTGCGGGTCGAGTACGGCCGCCTCGATCCGCTCTGCGATGCGCTTTCCGGTGAATCCGACCTCGTGGTGCAGGAGCGCGGGCTTTCCGTGGGTGACGTAGCGGTCGGGAAGCCCGACGCGCAGGATGCGGGGCGCCGCGCCGCCCTCGGAGAGCGTCTCCCACACCGCTGAGCCGAAGCCGCCGGCCAGGACGCCCTCCTCCACCGTGACGAGCAGGTCGTGCTCGGCGGCGAGCTGGGCCATCAGCCCGGCGTCGACGGGCTTTGCGAAGCGGGCGTCCGCCACGGTGACCTCCAAGCCGCCTTCGGCGAGGACGTCTGCCGCCTCGAGCGCCTTGCCGACACCGGTTCCGTAGCCGACGAGCGCGACCCGCTCGCCTTCGCGGAGGATCTCCCCGGTCCCGATCGCGATGCGCCGCGGGCTCTCGGGCAGCGCGGCTCCCTCCCCCGCCCCGCGCGGATAGCGCAGGGCGATCGGGCCGTCGTCGTAGCGAAGGGCGGTGTGGAGCATGTGGACGAGCATGGCCTCGTCGCGCGGCGCCATGAGGACGATGTTGGGCAGGCAGCGCAGGTAGGCGATGTCGAAGGCGCCGTGGTGGGTCGGTCCGTCGTCGCCGACCAGCCCGGCCCGGTCCATGGCGAAGACGACGTTGAGCTTCTGGAGGCAGACGTCGTGGACGATCTGGTCGAACGCGCGCTGGAGGAAGGTCGAGTAGATCGCGCAGACCGGCTTGGCGCCCTGGAGGGCGAGACCGCTGGCCAGCAGCACCGCGTTCTGCTCGGCGATCCCCACGTCGAAATAGTGCTCGGGCTCGGCCTTCTGCAGGATGTTGAGCCCCGTGCCCGAGTTCATCGCCGCGGTGATCCCGAGCACCCTGCGGTCGCGACGGACCTCGTCGACCATCGCGCTCCCGAAGACGGCCGTGTACTGCGGCGGCGGGACCGGAGCATCGACGGCCCGCTCGGCCGCGGGCGTGGGCACCCGCTTGGAGATCGACTTCGGCTTGGCGGCGTGCCACTTCTCCATGCCCTCCAAACCGCCTTCCTCGGCGGCCTTGAAGCCCTTGCCCTTCACCGTCGCGCAGTGCACGACGACAGGGCGCTGGGCGTCGAGCCCGTCACCGATCGCCTTACGCAGCGCGCGGACGTCGTGGCCGTCGACCACTCCCACGTAGGCCCAGTCGAGCTCCTCCCACAACAGCCCCGGAGCCCAGAAGGCCTTGATGGATTCCTTGACCTGCGGGCCCAGGCGCTCGAAGGTCGACCCGATTCCGGCCGGCAGCTTGGCCAGGCCGTCCTCGACCCCTTCGCGCGCGTGCCAGAGCTTGGGACTCAGGCGGACCCGGTTGAAGTAGCGCGACAGCGCGCCGACGTTCGGCGCGATCGACATCCCGTTGTCGTTGAGGACCACGACCATGGGCGTTCCCAGCCCGCCCGCCAGGTGGATCGCCTCGAAGGCCACCCCGCCTGTCATTGCCCCGTCGCCGATTACCGCGACCACCCGGCCGTCCTCGCCGTGCTCGCGGCGCATGGCCTCCTTGAGCCCGACGGCGTAGCCGATCGAGGTCGAGGCGTGGCCGGCGCCCATGATGTCGTGCTCTGACTCGGCGATGGAGCAGAACGGGGCGAGGCCCTCGTACTGGCGGATGGTCGCAAGCTGGTCGCGGCGCCCGGTCAAGACCTTGTGCGGATAGGCCTGGTGGCCGACGTCCCACAGGATCTTGTCGGTGGGCGAGTCGAGCAGGGAATGCAGCGCGACCGCGATCTCGCAGGTACCGAGGTTCGCCCCGAAGTGGCCGCCGATCTCGCCGACGGTGTCGATGATGTGCTCACGGACCTCCTGGGCCACCTGCTCAAGCTCGTCGTCGGACAGCGCGTGGAGGTCGCGGGGGCCGTCGATGCTGTGCAGGTGGTCGGTCATGATGTCCGGGTGTAGATGAAGTCGGTGATCTGCTCGAGCTCTGGGGCTCCCTGCGGCGCCGCCTGGGCCAGCGTGTCGCGGGCGCTGCGATGGCACTCTGCCGCCAGTCCGCGGGCGCCGTCAAGGCCGAACTCTGTGACGTAGGTGCGCTTGCCGTGGCGCTCGTCGCTGCCCCGCGGCTTGCCCAATGCGTCCTCTGTCCCGGTCACGTCGAGGATGTCGTCGACGATCTGGAAGAGGATGCCGAGCTCGGCCGCGTAGCGTCGAAAGCGTAGCGTCGCTTGTTCGCTCATTCCCGCTAAGAGCAGTACGCACGCGACCGACGCACCGATGAGTCGCCCCGTCTTTAGCTCGTGCAGGCGGTGCAGCCCCTCTGCGCCCGGCGGTGCAGTGTCCGCCACGTCGATGTACTGCCCGCCGACCATCCCGTCGACCCCGGTTGACGCGGCAAGCTCGTGCGCGGCGGCCAGCACCCGCTCGGGCTCGCCCGCCTGCTTGGTCAGGACGAGGCGGAAGGCCTCGGCGTAGAGACCGTCGCCCGCGAGTATCGCGACGTCCTCGCCGAAGACCTTGTGGCACGTCGGACGCCCGCGGCGCAGGGCGTCGTCGTCCATGGGCGGCAGGTCGTCGTGGATGAGGGAGTAGGTGTGGACGAGCTCGATGGCCGCCGCCATCGGAAGCACGGAGTCGGCCTGGAGGCCGATCGCCCGCGCGGTCGCCAGCGCGATCACCGGACGGACCCGCTTCCCTCCAGCGAGCAGGCTGTAGCGCATCGCCTTCTCCAGCCCGGCTGCGGCCGGCTCGGTCGAGAAGATCAGGCCGTCGAGGTATCCCTCGACCTGCTCGCGCAAGGCGTCGGGGTAGGTCGCGGCGCGGGCAGGCGACGCGGGCGCTGGCGAGGCCACTAGAGAAGCTCGCCCTGTCCCGGCCGCGGGTCCGGCGCGGCGTCCTGGGACTGGCGGTCGAGCTCGGCCCCGGCGAGGGCGGCGATCCGCGCGCACTCCTCGACGAGGGTCGCCGCCTGATCGGGCTCGAGCTCTCCGGCGCGCAGTTGGGCCGCGGCGTCCTCGAGCTCGCGGGTCAACTCGTCGAGCCGCTCGCTCACCGCCGCGAGCCCTCCCGCTCACGCATCGACTCGTCGAGCCGCTCGCTCATCGCGGAGAGCCCTCCCGCTCACGCAGGACGGTGCCGAGGATCCCGTTCACGAAGCCCGGGGCCTCGGCTGCGCAGAAGGTCTTGGCGATCTCGATCGCCTCGTCGATCGCCGCCTCGGCCGGGATCGGCTGGTCGTCGGCGACGAGATCGGGATGGAGCATCTCGAGCAGCCCGACGCGGAGGATCGAGCGCTCGAGCGGGGCGATGCGCTGAAGCGACCAGCCCTGCGCGTGACGCTCGATGAGCGCGTCTAGCTCTTCGCGGTTGTCCTGGACCGCGTGCGCCAGCGCGCGGCTGAACGGCCGCGCCTCACGCTCGAAGAGATCGTCGAGCCGCCGACCGGTCAGGTCGTGCTGGTATAGGGCGAAGACGGCGGCCCGGCGCTGGTCGGTGCGGCGCATGTGAAGGGGAAGGCTAGCCGCGGGCGGCGACGAGCCTCACACGGTAAGCGACGTCCTCCGGGAGGCGACGAGCCTCACGCGGCCCGCGACGTCCTCGCTCAGGCCCGCGATACGTACTCGCCGGAGCGAGTGTCCACCCGCACGCGATCGCCGATGTTGACGAACAGCGGGACGCGGATCGCCGCGCCGGTCTCGAGCGTGGCCGGCTTGTCGCCGCCGCCCGAGGCTGTGTCGCCGCGCACACCCGGCTCGGTCCCGGTCACCTCGAGGTCGACCACGCTTGGTAGAGCGAGGTCGCTGGGCTGATCGTCGATGAAGAGGAGATCGACGCTGTCGTTGGGCTTGGTCCAGCGCAGCGTGTCTGCGAGTGAGTCTTGCGGGATCGCGAGCTGTTCGTAGGACTCCGAGTCCATGAAGTGGGCGTCGGTCCCGTCGGCGTAGAGGAACTGCATCTTGCGCGACTCCGTGCGGACGGCACGGAACTTCTCGCCCGCGCGGAAGGTCTTGTCGATCGACGTGCCGTCGCTCGCGCGCCGCAGCTTCGTCCGTACGAACGCGGCCCCCTTACCCGGCTTGACGTGCTGGAACTCGACCACCTTGAAGATCGTTCCGTCCACCTCGATGTGGTTGCCGTTCTTGAACTGGTTGGTCGAGATCACGGCGCAGAAGGGTAGCCGGGGCCGCCCGCAGGGAAGCGGCGAGCAGAGGCGATGCCATCCGAGCGCCGTCCACGAGGTGGCGGCGGCCGGAGCGGTGCTCAGCCCACCGTCATGAGCTCCTTGGTCACCGAGCTGAGGACGCGGGTTCCGTCCTCGGTGACCACCACGAGGTCCTCTATGCGCACGCCGAAGGAGCCCGGAACGTAGACACCGGGCTCTACGGTCACCACGTTGCCGGCACGCAGCGGCTCGGCGCCCGACTTGGCCAGGCGTGGGCCCTCGTGGACCTCGAGGCCGACGCCGTGGCCGAGGCCGTGACCGAAGCGCTCCCCGTGGCCTGCCTCCTCGATCATCTCGCGGGCGATCACGTCGACCTCGCGGCCCTCGGGTCCCGGGCGCACGGCTTCCAGCGCGGCCTGCTGCGCGCGCTTGACCAGGGCGTAGACCTCGTCGGCCTCCACGTCGAGCGCGCCGGTGGCCACGGTCCTGGTGCAATCCGAGCAGTAGCCGTCGACCTTCGCGCCCCAGTCGACGACGACGAGCGTCCCCGGCGGTATGGGCTCCCGGCGGGGCTCGGCGTGGGGCAGCGCTCCGTGGGCGCCCGTGGCGACGATCGACGGAAAGCTCGGCTCTTCGGCGCCGCCGTGTCGCATGTGGTCCTCGAGCGCGAGGGCGACCTCGCGCTCCGTTCGTCCGGCGATGCCCTGCTCGACCACCGCGGCGAACGCGGCGTCGGCGAGCTTCGCCGCCTCGCCGATGCGCTCGAGCTCGGCCGGGTCCTTGACCGCCCGCAGTCGCTCGACGAGGCCTGCCGCCGGCACGAGCTCGACCCTCTCGGGAAGTCGCTCGGCCAAGCGCGCGTGGTTCTTGACGGTCACATGGGCGTCGTCGAACCCGAGACGCAGCGGACGCCGCGCGGGAAGGAGTGCGATCACCGCTTCGGCGAGCTCCCCCTGGGGCGCACGAACCCGGTCGAAGTCGGCCACCTCCTCCGCCGCGCGCTCGACGTAGCGGAAGTCGGTCATGAAGCTCCGGATGCCCGGACCCACGAGAGCGAGCCCGTTCGTGCCGGTGAAGCCGGTGAGGTAGCGGAGGTTGATCAGGTTCGAGACCAGGAGCGCGTCGAGCTGTGCCTCGACGGCGAGGGTCGCCAGCCGCTCCGCCCGCTGGGCGCTCACGCGAGCTCCTGCTTGAGCCGCTCCGCCCGCTGGGCGCTCACGCGAGCTCCTCCTTGAGCCGCGCGAGCGCCTCGCGGTACCCCTCCGGCCCCCTGCCGCTGACCGTCGCGACGCACAGGTCGGAGATGACCGAGGTTCTGCGAAACGGCTCTCGCGCCGCCACGTCGGAGAGGTGGATCTCGATGGCCGGAAGCCCAGCGATCTCGAGCGCATCGCGAATGGCCCACGCGTAGTGCGTCCACGCGCCCGGGTTGAGGACGATTCCGTCGGCGAGGCCCTCGAGCCCGTGCAGGTGCTCCACGAACGCCCCCTCGTGGTTCGTCTGAAAGAAGCGCGCCTTGAGCCCGAGCTCGCGTGCGAAGCCGTCGACGCGGTTCTCCAGCTCGGTGAGCGTAATCGTGCCGTAGTGCTCGGGATCGCGGCGACCGAGCGTGTCCAGGTTGGTGCCGTGCATGATCTCGATGCGGTCGCGGAGGGTCACGGCGCCGCCAACTCTGCCACGGCGGCGCGCAGCTCGGCGGCCGGGACGCTTCGTCCGGGATGGACCTCGCCGGGCGCGTCGAGGAGGACGAACGGCGTCGGCGCCGCGCCGCGGCGCTTCTTGTCGCGCGCGGTCAGGGTGACGATTTCGTCGGGATCGACCCCGTCGAGCGCCGTGGGCAGCCCGCGCGCGGCGAGCAGTTGGGACACCTCCGCTCGCAGTCCGTCCTGGCCTGAGAGCCGCAGCGCGGCGAGCAGCCCCAGGGCCACGGCCTCCCCGTGGCGGTAGCGGGCATAGCCCGTCGCGGTCTCGATCGCGTGGGCGACCGTGTGGCCGAGGTTGAGGACCTGCCGCCGCCCCGCGTCACGCTCGTCCTCGGCGACCACCGCGAGCTTGACCCGAGCGCACGCCAGGATCGCCTCGTCGTCCAGCCTTCCCTCCCGCACGCGCTCCCACAGCGCGCCCCCCGCGATGAGCGCGGTCTTGACCACCTCGGCCCAACCCGCCGCGAGCTCTTCCGGTGGGAGGGTCTTCAGGGTCTCGGAGTCCACGATCACCGCCGCAGGCTGGTGGTAGGCCCCGACGTAGTTCTTTCCCTCCGGGAGGTCTACGCCGGTCTTGCCGCCGTAGGCCGAATCGACCTGGGCCACGAGGGTGGTCGGCACGTGGACGACCGGGACCCCGCGGCGGTAGGTCGCCGCGCAGAAGCCCGCGAGGTCGCCGACGACCCCTCCTCCGAGGGCGACCAACTGGTCTGAGGGCGTCATCCCGCCGCGAGCGATCGCGCGCCAGACCGTCTCCGCGGTCGCGAGGCTCTTCGCCTCCTCCCCGGGGACGATCGCGATCGTCGCGGCGAGCTCGCCGAGCGCCTCGAGATGGAGCTCGGCCACGTGCTCGTCGGTGAGCACGAAGCGCCGCCCCTCCAGCGGCCACGCTCCCGAGCGCAGCAGGCCGCGGCCCAGCAGGACGGGGTACTCGCCCGACGCGCTGCGCGCCCACAGCATGCGCGTACCCTTCGGCGCGCGATCACGCAGGAGGACCAGCGCTGAAAGGGCCCGACCGGCGGCTCCGGGGTCGCCGGGCGGAAGGATCGCGTCAGCCGCGCTCTCGTAGAGGGGGACACGGCGGGCGAGCAGCGCCTCGAACGCGTTGCGGTCACGCGCGAGCGGCCGGTCCCCAGCCTCGCGCACCCGCGCCCACGCGTCCCCGGGCGAGACCTCCAGCGCGACGACCACGTGGCGCGCAACGGCGGCGCGCACCCGCGCGGACTCGATCGCGCCTCCTCCCAGCGCGACCACGGGAGGCGCCTCCCCCCCCTCGAGCAAATCGGCGACAACCCGCTCTTCGATGTCGCGAAACGCGGGCTCCCCGCGCTCGTCGAAGAAGCGGGCGATGGGCATCCCCAGCTCCCGCTCGACGAGCTCGTCGGTGTCGAGCGCCTCGACACCGAGCTCCCGCGCGACCGCCCGCGCGGCGGTGGTCTTGCCCGCGCCCATGAAGCCGGCGAAGACGATCGAGCGGGTCACGGCCGCGGCGGTGGGCCTAGCGCCGCCATCCGATGCGCTCCCGGTAGGCCGCCAGAGCCGCGTGCACGTCGTCCATGTGGTCGCCGCCGAGCTTGGCGCGGTAGGCGTCGGCGAGGACGAGGGCGACCATCGCCTCCCCGACCACGCCGGCGGCCGGCACGGTCGTTGAGTCGGTGCGCTCGCGCAGTGCCTGGGCAGGCTCCTTCGTCGCGATGTCGACGGAGCGAAGCGGCTTTGTGAGGGTCGGGAGCGGCTTCATCGCTGCGCGGACGACGAGCGGGTCCCCCGTGGTCATACCGCCCTCCAGGCCGCCGGCCCGGTTGGTCTCGCGGTAGTAGCCCCGCTCGGGGGAGTAGAAGATCTCGTCGTGGGCCTGGGAGCCGGGCTTGCCAGCGAGCTCGAAGCCCTCCCCCAGCCCGACCCCCTTGATGGCCTGGATCGAGCAGACGGCGCCCGCGAGCCGGCCGTCCAACCGCTCCTCCCAGGAGACGTGAGAACCCAGGCCGGGAACGAGTCCGAAGGCGCGAACCTCGAAGACGCCGCCGAGCGACTCGTTGGCCTTGCGCTGCACGTTGATCTCGTCCACCATCGCCTTGCTCGCCGCCGCGTCGAGGCAGCGCACCGGGGACTCGTCGACCCCGGCGAAGTCCTCGGGGTGCAATTCGCCTTGCTCCGGCGCGATCGCCCGGCCGATCTGGAGGACGTGGGAGAGGACCTCTACCCCCAGCTCCCTCAAGAACGCCTTGGCCACCCCTCCTCCTGCGACCCGCGCCGCCGTCTCGCGCGCACTCGCTCGCTCGAGCACGTTGCGGACGTCGGTGAACCCGTACTTCTGGGTGCCCACGAGGTCGGCGTGCCCCGGACGCGGCAGGTGGACCTCGGCGACCTCGGCCGCCACCGGCCACGGGTTCATCCGCTCCTCCCAGTTGGCGTAGTCGCGGTTGGGGACCTGGAGGGCGATCGGGCCGCCCAGCGTGCGGCCATGGCGAAGCCCGCCGGTGACCACGGCGTGGTCCCGCTCGATCTTCATGCGCCCGCCGCGGCCGTGGCCGAGCTGGCGGCGGGCCATGTCGCGGTCGAGATCCTCCTGGCGAAGCTCGAGGCCGGCCGGCAGCCCTTCGACTACGCAGGTCAGCCCCGGCCCGTGCGACTCCCCGGCGGTGACGAGGCGGATCATTCGGCCATCCTATTTGCGGGCGCCGGCGCGGCGGAGGGTTGCTCGCGTCGCTGCGACCTTCCTCGGGAACGGTCGAGTCGGCCTACGCCAGGCCAAGGTGTGCCGCGGCGATGGTCACGGCCTCGTCATCGATGGCGAGTATGCGCACGCCCTGGACGTTCACTGCACCGAGGGCGCGGTCGAACAGCGTGACGTGGATCCAGCTTGCCTCCAGTGTGGACCACCAGCGCAGCCCGGCCGCGTCGGGATGACGCTCGAACTGCCGCACCGCATAGGCCTGAGTGATCCCACGGCGACCGGTCGCCACGATCGAGGGGCGCAGCGTCTCAGCAGCCAAGACGGCGGGATCGTCGAGGTCAACGAGCACCGCGTGGCCGTCGAGCTCCAACTCGGCGAGTGCGAGCTGTCGGCCCGAGCGAACGAGCAGCTCAGGCTGCAGGTCCCCGGTGCCGCGGAACGGCGCGAGCATCTGGGCGACGGCCGAAACGGCAGCCTCAGCCAGGTACAGACAGCCGTAACGATCCGGGGCGTCGTGGCGCCCGGTGCCCTGTAACGCCCGCGGCACCCACAGCGCATCGCCCGGCTCCCCGGCCGTCGCCGACGGATCCCACGGCAGGACCCGCCACAGCCTCACGCGAAGCTGCCGGCCCGCTCGTTCGCGATCGCGTCGAGTACCTCACGTGCCTGGCCGCGGCGAATGAGATCCACCGGGCGTCGCTCCCCCAGACTCGGGTTCGCCCCGACCAGCCAGCGCTCGGCCGCCTCCGCCGGGTACAAGCGCAGCAGGTGCGCCATCACGAGCTCGAGCAGGTCCACGCGTCCGGCATTGACATCGTCGATCCCCTGGCCGCGGCGCCACCGCGTGACCTGCGCAGGGCTGACATCGAGCAGCTCAGCCAAACGCCGCTGTGAGCCGAAGTCGCGGCTCAGCGCCGTCACCTTCTCCACCGTTGTCACAGGCATGCCCCCGACTCTAGCGCAACACTATCTATTGCGCGCCATAGCGACAACGGTCCCACCGCACGATCCTCCGGCGGGAGAGTGTCGTAAGGGTACGAGTCGTCGTCAGCCGGATGCGAGCCGGGGCCAGATCGATCAGGGGGTCGCACTGGACCGCGTCACGCGAGCCAATCCACTCGGAGATGCGCATTCGCATGTTCTGATGCGATACGCATGCTAGGGTGGCCTGGTGCCCAAAACTGTGCAGATCCGCGATCTCGATGACGATGTCTACGCGGGCCTGGCCCGACGCGCCGCCGAGGCCAGGGTCAGCGTGCCGGAGCTGTTGCGGGTCGAGGCTGCGCGCCTCGCCGCACGGCCCAGCGTGGAGGAATGGCTCGAGCACACGCGGCGGCGCTCCTCGCCGCTCGGGCGGCTCGAGGTCGTGGCGGCGCTCGACGAGCAGCGCGGCGCGTGGCCTGGTGCTGGTGGTTGACGCCTCCTGCCTGTGTGAAGTGCTGATCGGCGGGCTGGGCGCGGAGGCGATTCGCCACCGGCTCGCTGCCGACGGCGATCACGCTGCCCCGCACATCGTGGACGTCGAGGTCTTTGGCGTCGTCCGGCGCGAGCACCTACGTGGGCGCCTTGATCGCACCGAAGCCGCGCAGGCGGTCGAGGACCTCGAGGCCTGGCCCGGCGAGCGTTTCGGTCACCGGCTCCTGCTCGGCCGGGCGTGGGAGATGCGCGACACCGTACGCGGCTGGGACGCGATGTACGTGGCGCTCGCCGAGGCGCTGGGTGCGATCCTCGTGACGACCGACCGGCGACTCGCAGCCGCAACGGGTCCCACCTGCCCGATCGAAGTGGTCGCCCCCGGGTAATTGCGTCCTCGTCGGCGAGCAGTTCGCGGAGGCGGTTGGCGAGATCCTCGTCGTAGGATGTTACCGTACATTTGTACGAAGCGACAGAGAAGGATGGTATGGCGAGCAAGGTAGAGCGACTAGAGGCCCGGCTGACCCCGGTCCAGCGGCGGCAGATCGAGCAGGCCGCCGCACTGGCGGGCGAGTCGGTGTCCGCGTTCATGGTGCTGGCCGCGCTGGAGCGCGCCGGGTCGGTGGTGAGCGAGCAGGCGACGACCGTCGTGCCTGCCACCTACTTCGACCGGCTCCTAGCCTCGCTGGACGAGCCGGACGTGGCGCCGCAGCTCGCATGCGCAGCCGGTGCCGCGAGACGGCGTGCGCGGATCACGGCTGCGTGAGCTACCGGCTCGAAGCGCTCGGACCGCATCACGATGTCTACGCCTTTCGCTGCGGCACGCCGGCGCTGGACGAGTGGCTGCGACTCCACGCCCGCACCGCGACCGGGCAGGGCACGCGGACCTACGTGCTGGTCCCGGAGTCAAGCAACGACGTCGTGGGCTACTTCGCGATCGCACCACATCTGCTCGAGCGCGAGCAGGCACCACGAAGCCTCGGTCGAGGAGCGCCGGCGCGCATCCCGGCAATCCTGCTCGCCAAGCTCGCCCTCGACGAACCCCTCCACGGCCAGGGCCTCGGCAGCGAACTGCTCGTCCACGCGCTCACGACTGTCATCGCCGCCGCCCGCACCGCCGGCGGCCGGGTCATCGTCGTCGACGCGATCGACAAGCCCGCCGCAGCCTTCTACCGAGAGCACGGCTTCCAGGCCATCCCGACCGACCCGCACCGACTCGTCATCAAGCTCAGCACCGCAGCCCGCGCCCTCCAGCTGAACTGGCCGTGAGGCGCAGCGCCTCGGCGACGCTGCCAGGCCGCCACGGCGGATCGCGAGGTAGCGCCCGTCCGGGGCCCACAACCAAAGCCTTGGATTCGAGGCGCGCCCACACCTTCATCGAGCGGCCACCATCGCGGCGACGGATGCTCCGGTCAGACGGGTACGTACGCTGATGGCCTGCTCGCTAGGGCCAGTCGAGCTGTTCGGCGAGCTCGGTCGGCCCGAGGTCGATCAGCCCGCTTCGCTGAACGGGCTCGTAGTCGCCGTCGCGCAGCGCGAGCCACGTGATCGTGCGGCCGGCGGGGTCGACGAGCAGGACCTCGTCGACGTGATGCTCGGCGTAGAACGGCAGCTTCTGCCAGCTCTCATCGCCGGGGGAGAGGATCTCCACGACGACCGCCGCCGTCGACAGCCACACGCCGGCCGCTCCGGGTCGGTGTAGGCCTCCGTCGGGCACGCGGAAGTCCTGCTCGGACTCGCCGAGGTTGAACTCGTGCATCACGGGAACGAGCCCGCTGGCGCGCGCCGGGGCGTCGAGCAGCACTGCGAGCTGATGCGCTACGCGCCCGTGTTCGAAGCTGGGGCCGGGAACCATGTGGCGGACACCCTGCCAGACCTCATCCAGACGGTCCACGCCCGCCCGGCGACGGCGCTCAAGCAGCGCCTCAAGCTCCGGTGGAGGCGAGCCGAGGACAAGCGTGGTCATGACGCCAAGCCTAGCGCCAGCGACGACCGGTAACCACCCGCCCAGCTATGTTCCGGTCTGGTCAGTCATCGTCGGGGCTGTCCGGATCACGCAGAGCACGCCGGGCGCCGGCGAGCTCGGGCAACCCGAAGGAGTAGTGGCCGTCGACGTTGAGGTGACGACGCACGTAGAGCGACAGACGGGCGATGTCCCCATCGCGGACGCGATAGCCATCGGCCCGCAACGCGCTGATCGCGGCGTCGAGGTAGACGGTGTTCCACAGCGTGATGGCGTTGAGGACCAGGCCGAGCGCGCCGAGCTTGTCTTCCATGCCCTCGTGGTTCGGTACGCGAAGCCGAGCAGGCGCAACAGGATCGATCAGATGCAGCGAGTCGCCTGGCGTGCCCGACACACCTTGCCGGCCAGCTCGAGCCGGGAGCGCGGATCAGCCCACCGCGACGACGCTACCGCGAAGACGTCACGACGACGAAGACGCTGATGAAACGCCTCCAAGACGCAGAACACGTACGCCGCGCGATCAAGCGTGCCCTCCGGCCTGTCAGCGCTGAAGACCAGCTGCTGCCGGCAGGACATCGGTCGTTACCGCGGTCGCGTCAAAGTACCCGGTCGGCACGCGCTTGCTCGCGCGGGCCTCAAGCAGCTGCGGCAGCTGGCGCAGCGCGTCCAGGACCTTCATTGCTGGAGCTCGAGGAAGCCGTCCGCAATCGTGACCGTGTCTGCGTCGATGTTCGACGGCCTGCCAGGAGGAGTGAGCAGCGCGCGGATGTGGGCTGGCACGCCGTAGCTGCCCGTGCGCTGAAGACCACTCACCCATCGGCACACGGTCGAGATATCGGCGTCCGCCATCCACCGACGAACCCGTCGGCGCAGGGTCGCGTCCGCGTGGGCGAACGCGAGCTCCACGACCCTCTCCGTAACCGCGTGGAACGCCGCGTAGTACGCGGTCGATACTGCGCGCCTATGCGCTGTGTAAGGCGGCCGCCCAGGTCCGACGTGCGCGGGAGCCAGGCGCTCGGCTGCATCGAGCAACTTGTCTGGCTCGATCGGGTACGCCGGCACGGAGCCTACTGCGCGAAGGCGTCTATCGCATCCCGCTCGCTCTCGGCAACAAGAGTGAGGGTGACCGGGGGGAGCTCGAGATCGGTCGCCTTACGACCGAGCGTTTGCCGCAACTCACGGATGTCGTCGACCTCCCACGTGTCGCCAGGGGGATCCACGAGAAGGAGAAGGATGCGGCTGACCGGCTCGCCCTCCTGATTCTCGTCGAGCGACACGAGCGCCTTCTTGATCTCGAGCGCTTCATCTGAGTACGACTCCGCGAACTTGGCAAGTTCAGCGATCCGTTCTTCGTCGGTCACTTGCACAAGGGTAATCGGCCCGCGGTCGCTACACGAACGTGTCGAGGTACCAGTCGACGACCTCGTCGCCGGCCAGCAGGCCGACTATGCCGCCCAGCGCCAGGAAGGGGCCGAAGGGCACCGCGGTCTTGCGGCCCTCGCGCGCGCCCCGGCGGACGATGATCGCGATCCCGACGATGCTCCCGGTCAGCAGAGCCACCAGCAGCGCGGGCCCGACGGCCCGCCCGAGGTAAAGGCCGAGCAGAGCGGCCAGCTTGACGTCTCCCATCCCCATGCCGCGCGGGTAGGCGAGCGCTGCGAGCAGGAAGAAGCCCCCGGCGATGGCGCCGGCCACGAGATGCTCGACGACGTCGTCGGGGCGCAGCGCGACGACGAGCGCGATCCCCAGGACCGCCCCCGGGCCGACGATCCGGTTGGGAATGATCCGGTGGTCGAGGTCGATGAAGGCGACGGGAATCAGCACGGTGACCAGCGCGAGCCCGAGCCACACGTCGCGGTCGGCGCCCTCGACGAGCACCACCGCGACGTAGAGCGCGGCGGTGAGCGCCTCCACCAGCGGGTAGCGGCGCGAGATCGGTGCACCGCAGGAGTGGCAGCGCCCGTGCAGGGCCAGCCACGAGAGCACCGGCACGTTGTCTCGTGATCGCACGGGCGCGCCGCACGACGGGCAGCGCGAGCGTGGGGTGACAAGCGACTCGCCGCGCGGCAGGCGGTGGATGACGACGTTGAGGAAGGAGCCGACGAGCAGGCCGGCGAGCCCCGTGGCGGCGGCGAGCGCGAGCAGCACGCCGCGGGACGCTACTTCACGGTCCGGCCGGGCTCGCCGAGGCATGTCGACCAGCTCATCGTCCGAGACCCCTTCCAGTAGGCACGATCCATGCCATCATCTGGTGAAGCCAGCGATGCAGATGGACAGGAGACGACGATGCGGACGACGCTTGCCTTGGACGACGACCTGATCGCGGAGGCACAGCGGCTTACGGGGACGAACGAGAAAAGCGCTTTGGTGCGTCAGGCCCTGCGTGCCCTGATCGAGCGAGAAAGTGCCCGCCGCCTGGCCAGGCTGGGAGGTAGCGAGCCCGCGCTCACCGAGACCCCCAGGCGTCGCCTCGAACCTCGGTGATCCTCGTCGACACGTCGGTCTGGATCGATCACCTCAGGGCGGGAAGCGCGGCGCTTGCGCGCCTGCTCGATCATGGCGAAGTCCTGGGGCATCCCTGGGTGGTTGGAGAGCTCGCGCTCGGCCACCTCGGGCAGCGTGGAGAGGTCATCAGGCTGCTTGCCAGCCTCCCGCAGGCCACAGTCGCAACGCCAGCCGAGGTCCTGATCCTGATCGAGCGCCATAGCCTGTACGGGGTCGGCATCGGCTACGTCGATGCCCAGCTTCTCGCGGCGACCAAGCTCACCCCCGGCGCGACCCTGTGGACCTCCGATCGGCCCCTTGTCGCCGTCTCCTCGCGTCTTGGGCACACCTTCGAACCCGAGACCTCCGTCGAGGACCGTCGGTAGGTAGGGCGGCGCTGACACAGCTCCTGGACTCACGGCCTATGTACGGCCACGATGCTCAGGCAAAGCGCCGCTGGCGCCGACGGTCATGTCATGAGAACCCGAAGTGGGCTCCTGCGCGCCTTAACTATCCCGTTTCCGGCTCCGGACGGCATCTCCCGTGCGGGTCGGCGCCGCGACGAGAACCTTGCGTCGACGAGGGCCGTGACGTCCCCCCGCCAGCACCGGCCCGCCAAGCTGCCGCTGCCGGCTCGCGCTCCGAAGCCGGCTTCACCCTCGTCGAGGTGTTGGTCGCCGCTTTTCTCGTCGTCGTCGGGATCCTCGGCACGATGGAGACGGTCAGCGTCGCCAACCGGGGGACGTCCAACGCGAACGCGCGGACCGGCGCGACGAACGTCGCCCGCCGTGTCGTCGAGGCGGCGCGCGGTGTGCCCGGCGCGCAGCTGACCCAGAGCACGCTCCTGGCCACCCTGCAGAACGCCGCTCCCGACCTCCCGGAAGCGGTACCGGACCCGTCGAGCTGGACCGTTGAACGGCAGGGGCAGACCTACACGATCACCCCGACCGTGTGCGCCGTCGACGACCCGGGCGACGGGCTCCGGTCGACGAGCGGGTCGACATACACGTTCTGCTCCAGCCAGTCGCCGACCTCGCCGCCCGATACGGCTCCGGGGGACTATCAGCAGGTGAACGTGCAGGTGGCGTGGACCTCGGCCGCCGGGAACGGAAGCGTCAAGCAGGTGGTCGACGTGCCGCTGAACGGCTCCGGAGCCTTGCCCTTCGTCAAGACCCTGACCATGACGAGCCCGTTCCCCCCGTGCACGACCGGTTGCCCGCCTATCACCAGTCAGGCCACGACCTCGGCCGCGTTTTCCCTCACGGCCGGCAACAGCCCGGCCTCGATGACCTGGCTCGTGGACGGCAGCCCGAAGGGCACGTGCCCACCGACGACGTCGACCTGCTCCGGATCCGGAGCAGCCTGGTGGTTCACGTGGAGCCTCGGAGCTCCGGTGAAGGACCTCAACTCGAGTAGTCCCAACTACGGGCTGTGCATAGCGGGTGCTTACACCTACGACGGCATCCACCAGGTGGGTGCGAGGGTTCAGAGCGCCACCGGCCTGGCGGGCGCAGACGCCTCTATGCCGGTCGCCGTCAATCGCTGCGCCCCGATTCCGCCCCCCGCGTTCAGCGCCACGGAGCGAAACACGAACACGTCAGTCATCGACACGGAGTGGCAGGACAATCCGGAGGGCGACATCGTCGGCTACCGCGTTTACAAAGGCACGACCCCGGCGGGCCGAATCCCGGTCTGCCCCGCGAGCGTGTCCGGCGGGCAGGTGATCCCGGTCGACGCCGGCGATCAGTGCACGGATCCCTCTCCTCCGGTCTATCCGAATAAGAAGGACCCGCTCCCGTACTACTACGGCGTCTACGCGGTCGATCGCGACTCCAGCGGCAACCTTCGCGAGGGCGCCCTGTCCTACGCCGACGTCAACACCGGCGGCACCAACCCACCGAATCCTCCCGCCAGCTTTGCCCTGACGCCGGGCGCCAACGTGAGGCTGTCCTGGACGCTCCCCTCGGGGACCATCGACAGCTTCCGGGTCTACCGCAAGGACGGAACGGTCACCGGCACGCCCACCTATCTCGATCGCTACGACCGTGACCGCCCCGAAGCGCTCTGCAGCGGAACCAGTTGCAGCTACACGGACACCGGCACGGGTGGGACTCCGCACACCTACTGGGTGACCGCGGTGGACACCAACCTGCGCGAGTCGTCCTTCGTGGGGCCGAAGAGCGGATGAGACGGGCAGTGGACCACGCGGGCTTCACGCTCGTCGAGCTCCTGGTCGCGATGACGCTCATGCTGGTCGTCCTGGGCGCGGCGTTCAAGGCCCTGGAGGTCTTCGCGCGCACGACGAGCAGCCACCAGCGCTACGCCGACAGCGTGAACGCCGCGCGCACGGCCGTGGACCGCCTCACGCGTGAGATGCGCAACGCCACCGCCTACCAGACCTCGAGCAACCCGGCCTCGTCGGCGGTCCTGCTCGCCCAGCCGTCCGATCTCGCCTTCAAGGCCGTCGATCCCTCCGGAGGGCCGGCCTCCGGCAATACATGGGGAGTTCAGACGGTCCGCTACTGCCTGGCCGCCTCGGGCAACGCGCTCTACCGCCAGACGAAGGCCGGGGCGGTCACGCCGGGCAGCGCCTGTCCCGATCCGACCTGGAGCGGCGGGATGGTCGCCCAGAGCATCGTGAACGGCTCGCGCACGCCCTTCACCTACGGCAGCGAGAGCGGTGGACCGATCACCTCGATGTCGGTCGCGCTCTACGTCGACGACGACCCGGCAGAGCTGCCCAAGGAGATCCTGCTTCGAAGCGGCGTGTTCCTGCGCAACCAGAACCGGCCGCCGAAGGCGGCGTTCACCGCCGTTGCCTCCTCGGGCGCGCACGTCACCCTCAACGGCTCGGCCTCGAGCGACCCCGAGGGCAACCCCTTGACGTATACGTGGCAGGACGGCTCGACGACGCTTCCCCAGACGGGAGCGGTCGTCGACTACGTCGCGCCTTCCAGCGGCAGCCGAACGTTCACCCTCACCGTCACGGACGGCGGAGGGCTGACCGACACGGCGACCACGTCGGTCATGGTCCAGCCATGACGTGGCACGCGCAGGAGAACGGGTCGGCTCTCGTGGTGGCGCTCGTCATCATGACCGTCATCCTCTCGCTCGGGCTCTTGTGGATTCCATTGGGCCTATTGCGCCAGACCCTCGGTCTTCCTTAACCGTGGGTCGCAGCACGCCCCCCGGTGGCAACCCGGCTTCCTCCATCTCGGCAGCCTCTTCGGCCGGCGAGCGGAGGTCCCTGGCTTTGCGTCCCGCCCTCACGAGCGGTTTGCCCTTGGCACCTCGGCTCTGGCATCACGGCTATCGTCCGCTCGCCCCGTGGGCTTTAGGCCCGAAGCGCCGCTTGGCGCCAGATCTGGACGTGTGTTGCATCGCTAGCCTGCCTTGATGCCCGGTCGCCGGACGCTCGTCGTGCTCAGCGTGCTCCTCGCGGCGCTCGTCGTGGGCGCGTCCCTCGAGGCCGGCGGTCGAGATGAGCGAACGGCGACGCGGCCGGCGACGCCACCGACCGCCGGCTCGCCCCCCAGCCGGACGATTTCCAGGAGCATCGCGGCCGCCTCGCCGGCGCCTCCCACCGTTCGCGCGCGCGTGGGTGACCTGGTGAAGCTGGCGATCGTCTCGAGGGCAGCAGGCACCGTGACCCTCGACGGCTACGACCGCATCGAGCCGGTCGGGCCGCAGTCGCCGGCCCGCTTCTCGTTCATCGCCGAGCGGGCCGGGTCCTTCCCGGTCCGCCTCCGCCAGAGCACGCCGGGCACGTCGGGCGCGCGCGAAGGCCCGCAGGGTCGCTGGATCGGGCTCCTCGTCGTCGAGGAGGCGCGGCCGAGGGGCTGACCGCCGGACCGCCGCGCGCTCAACGGCGGAGAACGAGCCGTCGCTTCCACGTTTGACGACACGCGGTTATCGGAAGTTCCGGAAAACCCCTCGTCGTCCAGTGCAAGACGGTGTCTCCGCCAGACGCCTCTACGCGGAAGCGGAAGCATGGGCGGCTGCACGACGTGCGAGTCCGGGCTCGACGGCTTCAAAGGCAATTGCCCGATCCACGCCTAGCGGCTGTTGCCGGCGCGGGTGGTCGTCTATTCCGTGCTGGGCTGGGGCTGTACAGCCCGTCCTCCTATGAGGAGGTAATGCGGATGCTCGTCGATGGCCTGTCGTGGCAGTCGGGCTGGCGGGCGCCGTGGGGCGTGCCGACCAAGGTACACCGCTGGTCGGCGCGGCTCAGGCGCGATAACCAGCGACTGACGGCAAGCTCGCCCATGGGAGACTACGTAAGGGCGGGAGCGAGCTGCTCGGCCGGTACGTCGCTGGGAACCGGGAGCGTCACGCGCAGCTCGCCGTCGCGCTCGAGCAGCTGCTTCGGCCGAACAAGGGTCGGCCCGACGACGCTGCCGTCGCCATCGAACCGCACGGCATGACCCTCCGGCGTCTCATCGAAGCCGACCGCCCCGGCGGGATCGCCGACGTGGAGGTAGAGCACGTCCGCTTCGGCGTCGTACTGGACGCGGTCGAAGGTTATGTCCGCGATCGTCACGCTCATGGCTTCCTCCGCCGGGGGAATGCCGTGATGATACGGCCGCTGGTCGAGCCCTCAAAGACGACCACGACCTTCAACCATCGGCTCGGGCCGGCATCGCCGAGATAGAACCACTCCTCGTCGGGCTCGCGGCCGGGAAGCGCTTCGGCCGGCGCCTGGACCGCCCGCAGGACCTCGTCCTCGTGCGCCGCCAGCTCGGGATGCCCGTCGACGATGTGCTGCCAGCGCTGGGCGGTGAGCACAATCTCGCGTGGCTTTCGGGTCACCCCGCGGTGTGACCTCGGGAAGGTCAACCCTCGTCAGGGCGAGGCGTCGCCTCTCCGGCTTCTAGAAGCCGGGCCTCAACGTCCTCGGCGGTCTGCACGACGTGGCTGGTGAGCATGTCACGAGCCTCCGGGAGCCCGGCGAGCTCGGCCGAGAGGTCGCGGGGAAGGTCGTCGGCGATGTCTAGGTCGGTGTGGGTCTGCCAGTCGCGACGGCTATTGAGCGCCGCTGCGATGCAGCGCGAACTTCGCCACGGTGCGGTTGTGGCTTGTGCAAAGGATCAGGCCGATGTTCTCGCGGTCGTCGCCTCGACGCAGCTGCTGGTCGACGGCGTTGAGGTACATACCCATCTTGCCGGCGAGCACCGCCTCGAACTCGCCGATCTTGAGGTCGATGACAACGAAGCGGCGCAGGCCGTGGTGGTAGAAGAGCAGGTCGAGAAAGAACTCTTGGCCGCCAACGACGAGCGGCTGCTGGCGACCGTAATACCGACCTGAAGATGATGCCGCTCGTCCAGTCCAGTGGCAGACGCAAGTCAAGCATGATGTTCGCTCGAAGGAGGAGTACAAGTCGGTCTAGAAGACCTGCGAGCTCGGTGCCTTCGCGAACATGTTCGCCGGGTTCATCGTGGTGAACGAGATGGTTACGCGTCGCGACCAGCTGCTCGACGTGGCTCTCGCGCTCCTCCGCCGGTTGCGGGATGAGCGGCGCTGCCCGGTCGTAGAGGAACCCGGCCGCTCGTGCTGCTTCATGTTCTTGTGATGTTTCTTCGAGCGCGAGCTCGCGCCAGGCAGCGCTCGGTGATAGCCCTCGGCCGCACTCGTCAGGTTGACCAGCCTGTTCTCCAGGTACATCCGGCTGTTGAGCGCGCCGAAGAGAAGGTCCGCCGTTGGGTCCAGCCGCTTCTGGAGGTCAAACCACGCGCTCAGAACCGAGTCGGCTTCGCCGTGCAGCTCGCCGAGCGCGAACAACACGCGACTGCGTAGACGCTCGGGACGAGGCAGCAGAAGCGCGCTCTGCTGCTGGACGAAGTCAACCTCCAACGACTCCGTGCGCTCCGGATCGTTCGGCTTCCACCACCGTTTCGCCACAGGTCGGTCGAGCACCGCTGCGAAAGCCTCCAGGCCCTTCCCAGTAGAGGCCGAAACGAAGCTGCGCGCCGGGCACGGTCACTAGGCGTTCGTATGTCGTGTCGCGCGTTCCCGCCGCCGGCTCGCCGAGCGGTTGATCCCGGTGAAGGCCGACCGGTCCGAAATCGGGGTGCCAGAGGAAGTCCCGGAGGCCTTGGAATCGCAACCGCGCCCTAACGATGAGCAGGTCTTCCAGCGCCTCGGCGTGTGCCCCGCGGATGAACACGGAGCCTGAGACGCGACGGCGTGCATGGCCACCAAAGGTCCCAGTCTCGTTGCTGACGCGTGCCCCCAACAGAGTGCATGGTTGGCCGGTCTGCGTCTTACCGAACAGCGTGAAGAGCTCCGGGTTCTCGAAGAAGTCGCCCAACGGGCCGAACACTTCCATCGATAACCCGCCATCCGGGCTGAACCGGATGGTGGCGTAGGCAGGCCAAGGCGCAGGGAACGCGGCGAGCTCGACCTCGTGGGCGCTGACGGACTCTCGTGAGGTGTCATCCCACGGCAAGTCTTTCGGTAGCTCATGCACTTCAGGCTCTGCCGTCGCGGCATCTTCGCTTGCCGACCCGCTCGCGTCTCGTTCCGCGGCGTCATCGACGTCGTCTTCCGGCGGCGTGCGCGTCCAGAAGCCGGCTACGTCCCACGGTTCGGTCCAGGAGAGTCGCACCTGTCAACCCGACGGGTTGTGTCAGCCCACGCCTACGCGCGGGGACGTACCGGCAGGCCTCGGTGAGCCGGGATGATTCCGCGGAAGCGTCCGTGGCCCGGGAAGCCGCGCCGACGGCCGCCGCGAAGAATCAGATTCCGTCCGGCGCGGGGCGTAGTCTTCGAACGTATGTTCGTAGACATCGGTGGTGTGGAGTCGGTGCCCGACGCGCGCTTGGAGGATGAGATCACGACGCTTGCGGGTCATCTGAATGCGGCCACGGCGTGCTTTCTGCGGCTGGTGGGCGAGTATGACCGGCGGGAGGCGTGGAAAGCGTGGGGGTCGAAGTCCTGCGCTGACTGGTTGTCGTGGCGGTGCGGGATCTCGCCGGTGGCCGCGCGTGAGCAGTTGCGGGTCGCGCGCACCCTGGGCGACCTGCCCGCGATCCGCGGGGAGTTTGAGGCTGGCCGGCTGAGCTATTCCCAGGTGCGCGCGTTGACCAGGGTGGCGACGCCCGGGATGGAGTCGCCGTTGCTCGAGATGGCGCGCTACTGCACCGCCGCGCAGCTCGACCGGCTCCTGCGCGGCTACAGGAAGGCCTCCGAGCAGCTCGAGGAGGCGCGCGTGGCGCATGAGCGGCGCGAGCTGTTCTGGTGGGAGGACCGCGGGATGCTGGTCATCCAGGCGCGCCTGCCGGTCGCCGAGGGCGAGGCGCTGCTCGAGGCGGTCCGCTCGGCCCGCGATCGAATGGGCGAGCAGGCCGCCCCAGACCTCGCCGACGACGCGGCGGACCCGTCGGGCGAGGGCTCCTCGGGCGAGGCGGATGATTCCGCGGAAGCGAGCGGCGCGTTCTCGCGGGAGCCGGCGGTCGATGATTCCGCGGAAGCGAGCGGCCCCTCCTCCCAGGATCCGGCCCCCTACGAAGCCGCCGCGCCGCCCGCCCCACCGTCTCACTCGGCGACCATGGCCGACGCACTCGTCGCCTTGGGACGAGACTCGCTCGCCGGCGGCGCGTCCGGCGGAAGCGGCGCGAGTCGCCCCGAGCTGGTCGTCCACGTCGATGCAGAGACGCTGACCGCCGACGCGCCCGGGCGCTGCGAGACCGCCGGCGGGCACACAATCTGCGCTGAGACCGCGCGCCGGCTGGGATGCGACTCAGGGCTCGTGGCTGTCGGCCGGCGCGACGGGCGGCCACTGTCGGTCGGGCGCAGGAGCCGCACGATCCCCGCCCATATCCGCCGCGCAATCGAGGCGCGCGACCGCGGATGTCGCTTCCCCGGCTGCAACCGCCGCCACTACCTCGCCGGCCACCACATCGAGCACTGGGCCAAGGGCGGTGAGACGAGCGAGGCGAACCTCGTGCTGCTCTGCCATCACCACCACACGCTCGTCCACGAAGGCGGCTACTCCATCCGGTGCCGGACGAGAGGACGCCTCTCGTTCCTTCGGCCCGACGGCAAACGCATCCTCGACGCCCCAGGCTGCCCGGGCGGCTCGCCGGACCGCCTCGCGCTCACCAATCGCCGCGCAGGACTCGACATCGATCCGGACACCGCAGTCACCGGATGGCAAGGCGACCATCTCGACCTGCCCCTCGCCACCCACCTACTCTGCGAAACCCGCCTACGACTCTGACCCGCCAGAAGGGACGCCCTCGCTCTCGTCGCCGAGGCGGCCTCAAGAGCCGCGCACGAGACTAGCTTCTCGCGCAGCCCAGTTTGGAAAACCGCGCAGCTAAGTTTGGAACACTGCGCGGATGGCTCCAGTGCTGTTCGCTCGTCACGCACATGCGCTGGTCGTCGAGGCGCTCCAGGACACACGCGTGGTGTTCGTCATGGGGGCGCGCCAGGTCGGCAAGAGCACGCTGACCGCTGTCGTGGCCGCGCAGGACCATCCGGCGCGAATCCTGACACTCGATGACCGCGTCACGCGCGCCGCTGCGCTGGCCGATCCGACGGGATTCGTCGCAGGCCTCGACTCAGCGGTGGTCATCGACGAGGTTCAGCGTGCGCCCGACCTCTTGCTGGCGATCAAGGAGGCAGTCGACCGCGACCCCCGCCCGGGGCGCTTCCTCCTCACTGGATCGGCGAACGTGCTGAGCAACCGCAAAATCAAGGACGCTCTGACCGGCCGAATGGAGATCGTGCGCCTGTGGCCGCTCTCACAAGCGGAGATCCACGGCGCCGCCAACAACTTCGTGGACGCGCTCTACGCCGCCACGCCGCCGCAGGTCAGCGAGGCACCAGTCGGCCGCGCCGCGTTCGTCGAGCTCCTCGCCGCGGGCGGCTACCCCGAGGCACGCGGCCGCGAGGGACGCCGGCGCGACCGCTGGTTTCGCGACTATCTCGACACCACCCTGGACCGCGATCTGCGCGACGTCTCCGACGCACTCAAGCTTCAAGCGATGCCCGTCTGCTTCGTCTGCTCGCAGCTCAGGCCGCGGGCCTGCTCAACTACAAGGCAGTCGCGGACCGCCTGCAATTGCATCCCGACACCGTCAAGAGCTACACGCAGCTCCTGGAGACCGTCTTCCTCGTCCATCGCATGCCGGCCTGGCGGCCGGGACTCGGAGCACGCGAAGTACACGCTTCCAAGTTGCACCTCGTCGACGCCGGCCTGCTCGCACATATTCTCGCGGCCGACACGGCGCGCATCGCCCACGATGACCAGGTCACGGGCAGGCTCGTCGAGAACTTCGTCGCGCTGGAGGTCGTCAAGCACGCCGATTGGGCCCAAACCGACACCCGCGTGCACCATTACCGCGACGGACGCGAGGAGATCGACATCGTCCTCGAGAGCCGCTCGGGCGACATCGCCGCAATCGAAGTCAAGGCCGGCGCCTCGCTCAACGCCCGCGACTGGCGCGCCCTCGCAAGGCTCCGCGACAGATCCACCACGCGATTCCGAGCCGGCGTCGTGATCCACACCGGCCGCCAGACCATCCCCCTCGGCAATCGCCTCTGGGCCATACCGATCAGCGGACTCTGGACCTAGGCGCTTGTCCCGCAAGGCGGCACGCCGCTGAGGGTAGCCGCGCGAGGCGCCTACTCCGGCGTCGGGCGGATCCGGAGGCCCCAGCGCTCCGCCTTACGCAGCTCTTCGTCGGAACTACGAGCGCTGTTGCCGGTGGGCCAGCGGCCAGGCGCCTCGGCCACCTCAACGAAGATGGCGTACCCGACCAGCATCCGGCTCGGGTCGCTGCGAACGAAGTAGCGGACGCCTTCGAAGCCCGCCTGCTCGAACGCGCTCGCCCAGCGTAGCGCTGCTATGGCTGCGGCTCGAGTGCGTCTAGCGCGGGCCGGTTGGAGGTGGGATCCCGAGGTCTTTGCAGATCTTGCGCGCGAGGCCGAAGGCGATTTCGCGGTGGCGGGGAACAGCGGTTGAGCGCACTGAGTCAAGTCCCCAGAAGCTGTGGTTGCCGCCTTCGCGCAGCAGCCGGACACCGTGGTTGCGGAGGTGCCGCTCGAGGTCGCGCCGCTTCACACGGCGCTGAGGAGCCGCAGCTCGAGCGACTCGCTGTCTCGGGCGGGTTCGGCGAGCGCGTGCTCGCCGAAGCGCAGCTCGAGAATGCCGCGCAGCGCGTCAATGACGTTCTCGCGAGCTTCCTTGCGGGTTTGGCCTTGGCTGTGCGCGCCGGGGACTTCCGGTACAGACGCGAGGACCCAGCCCTCGTCCTGCTCGAACACGATCGTTAGTTTCAACGTGTCAGTCACTACCTATACGGTATCCCAACGCGATGCATGCACAGGGAAGTGGACCGCTCGCCGCGGAGGCCTGGTAACCCAATCCGCTTAGGACGGAACGCGCTGCTGAGCGGAGGTCGTGACGCTGTCGCGAGTGGCATCGGCACGTTCGCGACTCAGCTCATCGAGGAGCTCGTCGATGGTCCGCCGATCGGCCTGGTCGAGCGGGTAAGCAGCGGCCATCGCCGGAAGGTCGACCGGCCTCTGTCCCCCGTGATCGCCGTTCCCCGATGCGCTCATGACTGACGCCCAGGGTATCGCCTGCGCTCGGCGCCGGAGCCCGCGCCCACCGAAGCACCTCCTCCGTCTGGGCCTTGGAAACGGCGAGCCGGGGCGCACTACTCCGGCGTCGGGCGGATCCGGAGGCCCCAGCGCTCCGCCTTGCGGAGCTCTTCGTCGGAGATACGAGTGCTGTTGCCGGTGGGCCAGCGGCCAGGCGCCTCGGCCACCTCACCGAAGATGGCGTACCCGACCAGCGTCCGGCTCGGATCGCTGCGCACGAAGTAGCGGACACCGTCGAAGCCCGCCTGCTCGAACGCGCTCGCCCAGCGCTGGGTTTTCGCGTAATCGGGGGTGTCGTGGATCTCGGCGTTCACGCCGAACTCCCGCGCTCCGGGCGCACAGCAGTTCGCCAGTCGGAGCCTGCAGCCGATCCGAGCCTCGAACAACAGCCGCTCGTCAAGCGCCTCGTCGGTCACGACGGTCAGCCCCCTATGGGTCTCGAGGAGGGCGCCCGTCGGCTCCCGCGCGAGGTAGCACGTGCCGCGCGGGCCGCGAAGGTCGAAGCGCCCGCGCCCGGCAGTCGAGAACCACCAGGGCGCGTGGCCCCGCCGGTGCATCCGGAAGACCCTCGCCTCCGCCCGCAGGACGTGGCGCGGGAAGCGGGCGACGTCAACCGGCGGGTCCGCCAGGTCCGAGCTACGCCGGCGCCTAGTGCGCGAGCCGCCCGGCAACTCGCTCGGCGGCCTCGATGGCGAGCGCCGGATCCTTCCCCGCCTTCAGCCAGCTCGCGGGAGATTCGTCGTCGAGGAGATCCTGGATCGTGACGAACCACGACGCAACGGTCCAGCCGTCGAGGGCGGCATCGCTGAACAGCTCCAACAGCACGGGGAGCTCGGGGAACGGCTTCGCCCCTCGAAACTGGATCAGCGGGTAGAGCATCTGGCCGCTCTTGGTGCGCAGAGCCAGCAGGCGACCACGCTTGGCGAGATCGCCGACACCCTGGCGCGTGGAAATGGTGCCCATCAGGCTCGCCACCTTCCTCCAGTCCAGCAGCGGGCCGAGGTGCTCCTCCCACTGCAGCATCGCGGTGGCGAGCAGAGCGCCGCGCCTCCCGATCTCCGCCTGCTCCTCCGTGCCGAGCGAACCGTCGGGAAGGTCCAGTTGCTCGAGCGTCTCCTGGAAGGCGGCCGTGGCTGTCCGATAACGGGGCGACATCGCCCCGAGACTACCCGTCAAGAGCGTCAAGTCAAGAGCGTCAAGACTCGCCGCCGCCGCGCCCCTCCACAAGTGACGCGCTGCGCGGCATCCTCGAGCCGCGCTTCGGCGAGCACGCGCTCGCCGAAGCCGCCCGAGACAGCGAGTCGGGACATGTGACCGGTGAGCAAGTGACGACCGCAAGGCCAACCGCGGACGTCGAGCGAGACGTGCCCGCCGCCGCCAGGGGCGACGGATCAGTTCCGGACGAGGGCTCGAGTTCCCAGCGCCGGATTCTGTTCGATCGTTTCTCATCGCCTGGTCCGCGCGGGAGTGTCAGACTATGGGCGTGACGATCGACGCGACCAACACGGCGCTGGCTGATCTCGCGGCCGCAGCAGGCAGGTTGCAGCAGGCTGCCGGAGCTGCTGCCGCGCAGCTCGCTGTTGAGGCTGCTGAGCGCGAGGATGATATCGCGCTCGCGACCGTGCTCGGGGAGCACACGCGCGACCTCGACGAGGAGCAGCTCGTTGACTTCGACGACATGGCACGCCGCGTCGACGTCGATCTCAACACGCTGCCGTAGGTGCTCGCGGTCAAGTTCGCGCGCACCGGGTGCGACTGCTGGCCGAGCACGAGCCAGCGCTCAGGCGCCCGACCGTCGGGGAGATCAAGGGATCAGTCTTCGCCCCCAGATGAAGGAGATCGTTTGCGAGGCGGGCGTCGCCAGCCTGCGGGTGCTCTTCATCTTCGATCCCCGCCGTGCCGCGATTCTTCTTCTCGGCCGCAATAAAGCAGGCCAGTGGAAGCACTGGTACCGAACTGCGATCCCCCAAGCCGACGACCTCTACCGCACCTACCTCGACGAACTGCGAACCGAAGGACTGATCTGAGTTATGGCCGGCCACCGCCCTTGGAGCGAGATCACCCACAAGATCGACCAGCTACCCGACGCCGTCGAGCGCCGCGATCGTGCGAAGCGCGACCTCGACGAGGAGATCGCCGCTCACGAGCGCAGCCTGGCCGAGCTTCGCCGTGCGCGCGCACTCACGCAGAACCAGCTTGCGCGGGCGCTCGGGGTCTCCCAGGCGCAGGTCTCGCGGATCGAGCACCAGGCCGACCTCTACCTCTCCACCTTGCAGAGCTGCCTCGATGCGATGGGCGGCCGGCTCGGATCAAGACGGGTCGCGTGAGCGCCGAGCGGACGCCGGGCGGCTCGTGGCGACTGCCCGCGGACCGGTTCGAGCGCGCCGGCCGTGCGGATCCGCATCACATGGCGGAGCTCAAAGCGAGGCTTGTTGAACGCACTGGCGGCACCGTAACCGTCTCCGACGAGGAGCTCGCCGACGAGATCGTCGCTCGCAGGCGCCGCTGAGTGCTCGTCTGCTTCGACGCGACGGTTGCCTCAGCAGAGCGCTGCGCAAGCCAACCGGCCACAACTTCCAGCTCCTCGAGCTCGCCGCCGAGGGCCTCGTCATCGACGGCTTCACCACCGAGGTCGCCGGAATGGAGCTCGTGCGCAACGCTCTGGAGGGACTCGGTCCCTGGGGACGCGAACCCAAGCACGGGGCCTGTCAGGGTCGAAGAGCGCGCCGACACCATCGAGGAAGTCCTCGATGGTGTCGATGTCGTAACTCACGCCACCGGGCGCGGCGCTCGGGCCGCATGGTGATCGCCGACGGCGCACGCTGGGATGTCGGCGTCGATGTCGCGATCGGACATGCCCGTCAGTTCCGCCGGCTTGCCGGCCTCGTCCGGCAGTGCGGAAACGGGCTGGCTGGTCGGCGTCGACTGCTCCTCGAGGACTAGACGATGCTCATCGGGCGGGCTCATCGACCCTCACCATCGGGATGATCGAGACCCTTCTCGATGATGTCGAGCGCGGGGCGAGCGAACGGCGATGTATCGGCCGGACTCACGTCGGAAGGCGCTGGATCGTCGGGTGGGGCCGGTAAGGCCCCAGGCGGAATCGGCTGGTGGCGTGCTCGGCTTTGGTTGTCCCTGCACCATGACCTTCTCGGCGTAAACGAAATCCGGGGGCGCGTAGCGGCGGACCTCGGACATCGTGAGGTTGCGGTAGGACTGCGGCACCAACACCCGCAGGACGACCACGATCACCGAAGCGACGAGGAGCGCGAGCGCTCCAGCGAAGAGCACGACGGCGGTGGCCTTGGGCAACGCCGCTAGATCCGCCGACAGCGCACGCTGACCGACGCTGGCCGAAAGCGAGACGATCAGGCCGATGAATCCGGCTAGGCCGGAGCCGCGCGTATTGAGGCTCGTAGCCCGCGCTTCCTCTACGCGCAAGAGCTCGCGAACGGTCTCGAGCAGCGCATCGACGGTTTCCTCGCGTCGCGACCTCGATGACGAGCACTCGGACCTTGCGCGCTCGCTTCACAACGCGCTTCGCCTTGCGGCTGAGCTTGATGCCCAGGTAGACCACGACGCACGCCAAGGCCAGGCCGTAGCTGGCATACGGCTGCCGGCCGCGCAGGCCGAACGAGAGACCCGCGCCCATGAGCAGCACATAGGCCAGAGCGTCCAGGCGCGCTCCGTCGTCGTTGGCGACGGCGTGCGGCGTGACCACGACGAAGAACGCCGTCAGCGCCATGCTCTGTACGACCACGCGCACTGTGAGGGCTTGCCGCTCCACGACCCTGCACGCTACGCCCGCGCGCCACGCCGCACATCCGTCGCGACGCGCATCAACGCCTACGTCAACGGACGTAGGACCGCGGCTCTACGCCGACGGGCCAGAGCTCCTGTCCTGCGTCTTCATGGTTCCGGCGCGACGCCTGATCACCTTGGCTCTTGCGAGGGCTCCTGCGCGTCGTGGTCGGAGCCCGGCCAGATCCCGGTCCCCTCGCACCACGGGCAGGGGACCTCGCTCCTCGACCCTCCGAGGTTCGAGATCACCGTGCCCGTGCCCCGACACGGCGGGCAGGGAACGGATCCCGGCCCGCCCTCCCCGGCCGATGCGCCGCTCGCTGCCTCCTCGTCAGCCATCCGGAGGTGGATCGCCAGCCGACTTACCGCTCCCCGACGCGGCGCGGGCGAGAGGTGCCGAACACATGGTCCCAGTACGGCGCGCTGATCCCGAATCCGCACGTGTCGTCCTGGAAGTGGTGGCGCATGTGGGACTCGCGCAGGCGGCGACCAGTGCGAGTCGTCGGCCGGTGATGATGGACGTGGTAGTGAGTCATGTCGTAGGCGAGATAGCCGGCCAGGAAGCCGGCGTCCAGCGCAGGCGCGGCGGGCGTTCCCAGCACGACGACGAACGCTGCATAGAAGAGCAGGGCGAGCGGACGCTGACCGACGGCGGCATGACCAGCCGCAGAGGGTCGTTGGGATGGTCGTGGTGCACGCCGTGGATGATCCAGTGCAGGCGCGCGCCGATGCCACCATCGGGCTCGAAGTGAAAGACGATCCGGTGCATCCAGTACTCGGTCAGCGTCCACACCACGTAGCCGGCGAGCGCCACGCCGGCCACGTGGAGGTCGTCCATCCGCCGCGCCGCGTAGGCGAAGAGAGCCAGGATGGCGGGCACGAAGACGAGCACCGGCACCGCGGGATGTACGCGCGAGAGCCGGTCGAGCCAGCGCGAGCGGAACATCGGCGGGGAGGCGCTCAGGAGTTCATTCCGTCGCATGTCCATGAGGTGGGAGGTCGCGTTCGACGTGTCGACCTGACTCTATCCGCCTCTCGCCCGCTCCGTACCAAGCTATGCGAGTAATTCCGCGCGTGCCTATTGCGTAAGGCCTCCGTAGGAACCGAAGGCCCGCACCCTCTACGGCGTCACAATGGCCAGGGTGCGGATCCTCATCGTAGACGACGACCGCTCGCTGCGCGGCGCCTTGCGTAGAGCGCTGGCCCTAGGGGGCTATGACGTTCGCTGCGCGGAGGGGGGACAGCGGGGCCTCGAGCTGGCCGGCGAGACGGCGCCGGACGCGGTGGTGCTCGACGTGGGCATGCCCGACGTCGATGGGCTGGAGGTCTGCCGGCGCCTGCGCCGCGCCGGCGACCGCGTTCCGATCCTGATGCTGACGGCGCGCGACGCCGTGGCCGACCGCATCGGAGGGCTGGACGCGGGCGCCGACGACTACCTCGTCAAGCCCTTCGACGTCGGAGAGCTCAAGGCGCGCCTGCGCGCGCTGGTTCGGCGAAACGGTGCGGAGGCCGAACCCGGCGCCTTGGTCTTCGCCGAGCTGCGACTCGACGGCGCGCGGCACGGCGTCGCCGTAGGCGAGCGGTTCGTGGAGCTGACGCGGACCGAGTTCGCACTGCTCGAGCTGATGATGCTCAACCCCCGGCGGGTGCTCTCGCACAGCCTGATCTACGACCGTGTGTGGGGCTATGACTTCGGGCCGGCGTCCAACGCGCTGCGCGTGTACGTCGGCTACCTGCGCCGCAAGCTCGAAGAGGCGGGCGCGCGCGGGCTCATCCACACGGTGCGCGGCGTCGGCTACGCCCTGCGCGAGCCGTGAGCCTGCGCACGCGCATCGCCGCGGTGGCCGGGATCGCGGTGGCCGTCGCTGTCATCGGCGCGGCGGTCTTCGTCTACGTGGCCGTGCGCTCGGAGCTTCGGGGCGAGGTGGACGACGCCCTCCGCGCGCGCGCCGCGCCACTCACGCGTCCGGGGCCGCCCGGCGGTGGCCCGGGACCACCACCGCCCCGGTCCGAGCGTGGCGGCCCTCCGAGCGGTGAGCGCCGGTCCGGCCCACCGGCGGGGATGAGCGATTCCGGGGCGGGCCGGGGTCGGAACGGCGCGCCCGGCCCGGGCGGGGGGCAGAGTCGGGCGCCCGGCCCCCCACCCGGCCCACCGCCCGGCTTTCCCCCCGACGGAGGTCCTCCGCCGGGGCCGCGGTTCGGCGGCGCCGAGGGCTACCTCCAGCTCATCAGCCCGACCGGCAGCATTCGTCGCCCGCCGGGCGAGACGTCGAGCCTTCCGGTGGCGCCGGGAGCACGGGCGATCGCCCGTGTAGGCGAGGGTGAGGCTCTCTCCGACGTCGAGGTCCAAGGAGCCCATCTCCGAGTGCTGACCGTGGGCGCCGGCGATCGTGGGGCCGTCCAGGTCGCCCGCCCGCTCGACGAGGTCGACCGCGTCCTTGATCGGGTTCTGGTCACGCTCGTCGTAATGGCGATCCTGGGAGTCGCCATCGCGGCGCTGCTCGGAGCGCTCGTCGCGCGGGCGGCCCTGGCGCCGATCGCCCGCTTCACCCGCCGCACGGAGGCCTTGGCGGCCACGCCCGGGAACCCACTGTCTCCGGCGCGCATGGACGTCGCGGGCACGGACGAGCTAGCCCGCCTCGCCCAGAGCTTCAACACGACCCTCGACGCCCTCGAGCGCTCCGTCGAGGCTCAGCGCCAGCTCGTCGCCGACGCTGCGCACCCCGATCGCGAGCCTGCGCGCGAACGTCCAGACCCTTCAGGACGCAGACCGCCTCCCTGCCGGCGAGCGCGAGAGCCTGCGCGCCGACATCGTCGAAGAGCTCGACGAGCTGACCGCCTTGGTGGGCGACGTGGTCGAGCTCACGCGGGGCTCCGAGACGGTCGAGACGGCAGACGACGTCCGCCTCGACCTCGTCGTCGGAGCGCTCGTCGATCGGGCGGATCGGCGCGCCGCATCCGACGTCTCCTTCGAGCTCGAGCTAGAGCGGACCGTGGTCGGCGGAGACCCGGAGCGCATCAGCCGCGCGGTTTCCAACCTTCTCGACAACGCCGGCCGCTGGAGCCCGCCGGGCGGGGTGGTCGAGGTCTCGCTGCACGGCGGGATCCTCACCGTCCGCGATCACGGGCCGGGCTTCGAGGAGCGCGACCTGCCCCACGTCTTCGAGCGCTTCTACCGCTCCGAGCGCGCGCGGTCGACGCCCGGCTCAGGCCTGGGCCTGGCGATCGTGCACCAGGCCGCGGATGCCCACGGCGGCTTTGCCCAAGCCCGCAACGCGCCCGGCGGCGGGGCGCTGCTGCGCGTCGGCTTCGGAACGCCCCAGGACGTCCAGGAGACGCCCGAGATCGCCAGCCTGGACCACGTGACCAGCCCTAGCGAGCGAGCCTGATACCCGCCGAGCGGCAGGACGAAACCCGCTCATGAGACACGACCCGGCGCCGCAGATCACGTCTGGCCGGTCGCATTGTGTCGCGTCCTGCTTTGTGTTCGTTATGCGATGTCCAGGCAGGACAGCGCGCCCGATCGAGGGCGCAGCGACCTACACACGGACGTTGGCGTGGGCTCGGGGCGACGAGGGAGCAGAATTGGCCGGTCCCATCGTTCTGCGCTGCCTGAACCACATCTGATGTGGTCGAGACGCCGCAGAACGCGGAGCGCGCGCCCTTCTTACCCTCGCGAGGGTTGGGCTCCACTCGGCGACAACGCCGCGAAAGATGACTCGTTCGTGCAGGTTCAGATCGCCAAGCGGAGCTAGCGGCGACCGGATTCTTACGCTGCTCACACGGACGAGCGCCATGCTGGACGGATGGACAAGCCGCACACCACCGGGAAGGTGACATGACTAGACACGCGAAGACCCTCGGCGTCGCTCTGACGGGCGCCGCCGCCCTGGCCTCCACCGCCTATGCGCTTGGCAGCGAGTCCGGCGGCGGCACGGCGACGGCGAATAGGGCGCGCTCGACCACCGCCGCGATAGCGCCTGGCCGCGGTCTCCGCGGACCCGGCCGCGACGACGCGGGCCTGGATGCCTTGGCGAAGAGGCTCGGCGTCACCACCGCCCAGCTGCGCGCCGCCTTCGAGGACGTGCGCCCCGACAAGCCGGCCGGGGATCCGGGCAACCGCTTCGCCGGCGAGCTCGCCGCGGCGCTGGGCCTCCCGGCGGCCAAGGTCTCGGCGGCGCTCGACGCTCTGCGCGCCGACGAGGAGCGCCGAGACGGCGACCGCAGGGCCCGCTTCGCGAGTGCGTTGGCGAAGGAGCTCGGCCTGGACGCCGACAAGGTGGAGGCGGCATTCGAGAAGCTGCGGCCCCCACGAAGAGGGCCGGGTGGCCCGCGTCCCGAGGGTCGCGATGCCTTCGAGACCGCGCTGGCGAAGGAGCTGGGCGTCAAGGCAGACGATCTACGGACGGCGCTCGACAAGCTGCGCCCCGATCGTGGCGCCGGAGGGCCCCCGGGCGGACCGGGCGGACCGGGCGGACCGGGAGGACCGCGAGGACCGCGAGGACCGGGAGGGCGCGGGCCGGGAGAGCCTCCCCTTGGCGGTCCTCCAGGCGGCGGGCCTCCCCCCGGCGGGCCTCCCCCGGGCGCTCGCGGGCGAGGCCCCGGCGGTGGCCCATCCTCCGCCGCGCTGGCCAAGGCCTTGGGCATCGAGACCGCGGACGTCCAGGCGGCGCTCGACAAGCTGCGTGCCTCCAAGCGCGACGAGCTCGCCGCCGCCCTCGCAAAGCGGCTCAACCTCCCCGTCGAGCGGGTCAAGGCCGCGCTGCGCGAACGGCCGTGACACCGAGCGGTCCCGCACGCCCTCGTATGGGAGACTGACGTCCGGAGACTGCATTCTGTATACCAGCGACCCGCGCGAGAGGCAGCGTATGCATGAGGCAGGGGCATGACTGAGACCGCGCCCAGGCTGGCCGCCGATCCCGCCCGCCTGGGGGATGCCTACGACGTGGTGATCGTCGGCTCGGGCTACGGTGGAGCAATCACGGCCGCGCGGCTGGGGTTCGCCAACCGGCAGGCTCGGCGACGGCTGCGGATCGCCGTGCTCGAGCGAGGCGACGAGCACCCGACCGGTACCGGCCCGGAGAGCGAGGGGGCGCTGCTTCACCAGTTGCGCTCGCACGTCAACCCACTCGGCTTATATGACATCAGGCGCTTCGACACGGTCGACGTCATCATGGGATGCGGCCTCGGCGGCACCTCGCTGAACAACATGAGCGTCGGGCTCGCCCCCGACCGCGAGGTCTTCCTGGAGGCCTGGCCCGAGGCGTTCCGGCGCGAGGTGGAGCGATCGCCCGACGGTCTAGGAGGGCTCGAGGAGCACTACGGGCGCGCGCGCCGGATGCTCGGCGTCAATCCCTGGCGAACCGAGCAGGCCCTGGCGAAGGCGGGTGCGTTCGACGAGATCGCGAGCCGGGGCGGCATGGTCGGCGAGCCCCTGGAGATCGCCGTCAGCACCGAGGATCGTGTGACGCGCTACGGCGTGCGCCGCGCCCGCTGCATCAACTGCGGCGACTGCTGCATGGTGTGCAACGTCGGCGCCAAGAACACGCTGATGACCAACTACCTGCCGATGGCCCGCCACTTCGGCGTCGAGCTCTTCACCCGCATCGAGGTCGACCACCTCACCGCCGTCAGCCTCGGCGCCGGCACCGCCGCCGAGGCCGGCGGGTACCGGCTGGTCTGCCGGCGCCGCAGCGGGCCGCGCGGGCTCGAGACGTCCGAGCGCGTCGTCACCGCCCGGCGGGTCGTCCTCAGCGCCGGGGTGCTGGGCACGAGCGGCATCCTGCTGCGCTCGCGCGAGGCCGGGCTCGCGCTCTCGCCCCGGCTGGGCGAGGGCTTCAGCGGCAACGGCGACAACTTCGCCGCCGCCTACAACACCGACCTCGTGACCGACGCCCAGGGCTTCGGCACCGACACCGGACCGCGCTCGAAGATCAAGGCGGGGCCGAGCATCACCTCGGTCATGCGCCACGGCGCCGACCAGCCCGATCTGCGAAAGCGGTTCACGGTGCAGGACATAACCCCCCCATCGGCGGTCGTCGACGCCTTGCGGCTCGGGTTAGTCGGACTCGCCGCCAAGGTGTACCCCGACTGGCACCCGGATCGGGTCAACCGCTGGCGCAAGGACGTGGAGTGGAACAGCGACGGCGCGATGAACCACTCGCTCCTGTTCCTGATCATGGCCCACGACAGCTCCGACGGCCGGATCGTCCTCGACGACGAGGGCTCGGTGCGGGTCGAGTGGCCCGGCGCGCCCAGCGAGCGGATCTACACCGAGGTCGACGCGGTCCTCAAGAACGCCGTCGAGCAGATCGACGGGACCTACATCTCCAACCCGCGCTGGAGCAGCCGCTTCCTGGGCAACAACCTCATCACCGCCCATCCCCTGGGCGGCTGCGCGACGGCCGACAGCGTCGACTACGGCGTCGTCGATCACGCCGGCCGCGTGCTCCACCCCGATGGCGGGGTTCACGACGGCCTCTACGTCAGCGACGGGTCGGTGATCCCGCGGGCGCTGGCCGTCAACCCGCTGCTGACGATCTCGATGTTCACCGAGCGCGCCGCCGACCACCTGCGTGACGAGCTCGGCCTGCCGGCCTACGACGCCGAGCACGAGGCCGACGACTACGCGCCCGCCGCCGGCTGAGCAGCACCACGCCCAGAGGCCGCCGCCGGCTGAGCCGCGCTGACGCTCAGAGCCCGCCCCCGGCTGAGCCGCGCCGACGGCTCAGGCCGGGACGGCCTTCCCCGGGCGGCGCGCGCGCGACCGCTTTCCCGCGTCCCGCGCCGGTTGCGGCGGGTCGCCGCGGCGCCACGGCCCGTCGTCGTGCGTTGCCGCCAGCCAGCGCTCCGCGTCGCTGCGGCCGAGGTCTACGAGCGCGTCGGCGAACTCGCGCGCGAAGAACAGAAAGCTGAGCAGCTCTCCGCGGACGGGGCTGGCGCCGACGTTCACGATGTGCCCGAGCGCGGCCACGTCGCGCGAGCGGACCCTCGCCCGCAGGCTCGAGAAGTGCTCGGCATAGACCTTCATCGCAAGCCTGCCGACGGTGAGCCGGTCGCTGGGGGCGATGAAGATATAGGGCACGGGTGCGTTCCCGTCCTCCGGCGCAGCCGCGCCGCCCGCCGCACGGTCGCCTATCCGGTCGTTGACGCCCGCCAGCGTCGCGACGTCCTGGGCAAGCTGATCGGCCAGCAGCGCCTGTAGGAACTGCGCGACGCCGTCGAAGACGTCCGGCTGGCCGGCCACCGGCTGCTCTGGGACGGCGCTCGAGTTCAGGCCGATCACGACGACCTGCTTGGCGCCCAGCTTGAGCGCCGGCTTGATCGGAGTGTTCAGACGCGTGGCGCCGTCGCCATACCAGCCCGACGCCGCGACCGGCTCGTCGACGCGGACCGCGGGGAAGAACACCGGAAGCGCCGAGGAGGCGCGGACGTGCTCGTGGGTCAGGCGGGTCGGGACGTAGCGGATCGCCCGCTTGGAGTCGTGCGGGACCGCCTGAGCGGGCTTGCCGTAGTGAAACACCACGCTCTCGGCGGTCGCGTAGGAGGTGGCGACGACGGCGATCGAGGCCAGGACGCCCGCCTCGACGTTGCGCTCGAGCTGCTCGAAGTCGATGAGCCCGCGCACCGTCGGCGCGAGCGGCGAGGTGTCCAGCAGGCTGTGCACCTTCGCGCGCGAGACGCCGAGCAGCTCGCCGAAGTACAGCAGCAGCCGGCCCAGCTCGCGCGGGGAGAGCAGCGGGCCGAAGAGGTCGTCCCAGCCGATCGCCCGCCATCGCTCGACACCGCTCGCGATCGACTCGCTCGCGGGCAGGTGGGCGGTCGAGGCGAGAAGGGCGCCGTTGAGCGCCCCGATGCTCGTGCCCAGCACGATCCCCGGGCGCTCCCCTCGCGCCTCCAGGAAGGGCATGAGCACGGAAAGCGCACCCATCTCGTAGGCGCCGCGAGCACCGCCGCCCGCGAGCACCAGGCCGACGTCGGGGTTACACCGCAAGTCAGGCCCAGCCGCCCCTGAATGGGTAGCGGCCGTGTCGGCGGGCGCCGTCAACGCCGGAAGCGTCCCGTGAGGCGACGACGGCCCTTCTTGGGCTGTCCGGCGATGGCCAGCGCGGTGTTCAGGCCGGAGACCAGCGTCGTGACCACCGCGACCCGTGGGGGCAGCTCCCGCCGCACCCCGGACGCGATTGCCGACGCGGTGTCCGAAGCGTGGATGAGCGGCGCGAGGCGCATGGAGCGCGCCCGGGTCTGTGGACCTCCGAAGAGCAGCTCCCCGCCGATGAGGATCGTGCGGATCCCGAACATGCGCAGCGGGTGAATGGGCGCCGGGTTGGCCTCCGGGTCGACGCCCAGCCGGCGAGCGAGCACCGGGGGGGCAAAGAGGGCCACGCTACCGTAGAACAGGCGTATCCCGCCGAGCAGCTGGGGCGCGCGTTCACGTCCGACTTCACGCCAGTCAGGCACGCCGGCGATCCTATCCCATAGGGTATGAACGCAGTGACCGAAGCCATCCTGCGCCGACTCCATGCCGCCATCCTCTGGCTCACGACGGGGCTGCACTATCTGGATCGCTACTACCGCGATGCGTTTGACCGCATCCTAAGACCTCCGATCGTCGCGATCGTGCAGGCGATCATCAATCGCCGCCGCCCGCGCGAGAACCTCGGCATCGCCGAGGAGCGCCTGCTCCCGGGGGAGGCGGAGGCCACCGAAGCGATCATCGAGGCTCAGAGCGCGTTTACGAAGAAGACATACGCAACCGGGATCGCCGAGCGTGTGGGGAACACCAAGACCTACGGGATCGTGCACGGTACCTTTGAGGTCCTCCCCGATCTTGCGGTGAACCTCCGCCACGGGGTCTTCGCCGAGCCGAGGAGCTACCCGGTGTGGGTGCGCTTCGGCGGGCCGGGTCCCTACTGGCCGCCGGACATGCGTGACAACGGCCTGTTGAGCATCGGGGTCAAGCTCATGGGCGTGGACGCGCCAAAGCTTCTCGACGACGAGCGCCACACGCAGGATTTCACCGGCCTGAGCTCACCGACGTTCACGACGCCTGACGTCATCGAGAACGTTAAGCTGCAGGGATGGGTGCGCCGAGACATGGGCGGGTTCTACTTCCTCAATCCCCGTGACTCGCATCTGCTCGACGCGATCATGCAGGGGTTGTACTCCCGGGCTAACACCAGCCCGCTCGAGGTCAACTACTGGAGCACCGTCCCCTACCTGCTCGGCGAGGGCCAGGCGATGCGGTTCGCCTTCTATCCCCGCTCCAGCGCGCGGACCCCGGTCCCCAAGCGGCCGGGTCCGGACTACCTGCGCGAGGCGATGGCCCGGACGCTCGCCGAGCGGGCGGTCGAGTTCGACTTCAAGGTCCAGCTCCAGACGGATCCGCACCGCATGCCGATCGAGAACGCCTCGGTCATATGGCCCGAGCGAGCGTCTCCACCGATCACCGTCGCCCGCATGCGGCTGCCGGTGCAGAAGTTCGACTCGCCCGAGCAGCTCGCCTTTGCCCGGAGCCTGTCCTTTCAGCCGTGGCACTGCATCGCCGAGCACCGCCCGCTCGGCAGCCAGAACCGGGGTCGCCGGGCCATCTACTACGAGCTCTCCAAGCTGCGTCAGGCGATGAACCGAGACCCCCGAATCGAGCCCGACGGGAGCGAGCGCTTCCCGGGCGACTGAACCCCGGCCCGTTCGCGGCCGTGCTACAGCCCGCTTCAATCCGCGACCGGCCTACAGTCGCGTCAATCTCGGCGGCGGTCCTAGAACCGCCTCAGCCACGCTTCGGTGTCGGGCCGCGTCAGCGTGCCGAACAGTCCCGAGCGGATGAGCGCGTTGTTCTCGATGTTGACCGTGCTTAGCTGGGGGTAGGCCGAGTACCAGACCTGCGTCGGGATCTGCATGCACCGTTGGAAGTCCTTGAACTCCTGCTCGCGGCGCGCGCCCTCGAAGAGCAGGAAGCGGGTCTTGGGAAAGCCGACGCCGCTGCTGAAGGACAGGTTGACGCCGAAGGCGATCTTGTCGATGAAGTCGTCCATGTAGCTCTCGTGACTGCCGTCGTAGTTGCTGGTGAACAGCCCGCGGCGTCCGTCGTCGAGGATCATCCAGTGAGCGAAGTGAATCGTCTTGATGCCGGCCAGGCTCGCTCGGTTAAAGATGTGGCGCGCCCCGTAGTCGATTAGCCACGTGACCGATCGAATGGTGCGCTCGCGAAAGCGCCCGGGCTTGATGTTGCCAGCCGCGCTGAACTGGTTTTGGGTGACGTGGTCCTCGATCGCCGCGAGCCGCTGCTCGTGCTTGGGAGTGGGGTACAGGTGAGGCGCCGGGTCGGAGCGCTCGTGAAGCCGCAACACGATGGCGTAGACCGGCAGGAGCACGAGGGCAACCGGGGCGACGATCACCAGGCCAGCGGCCGCCACGACAGCATGCAGGAGCTCTTTGCACCGCCAGAGCAGGCTCGGGCGCGCCGCGCGCCGGGTCGCCCACGCCAAGGCCGGCTCACCGCGGACGAAGGCCTGGATCTCCGCCCGGACCTCTTCGGGCGTCCCTGAGCGGCCCTCGGACTGCCGGCGGTCGAGGAAGCCCTCGATCGCCTCGCGCAGCGCGGCCTCGCCGTGGATCTGAGCGACCGTGCGGCCCACGGTGTTCACGTAGTTGGCCTGGGTCTTGACGAGATGCTCGCGTAGGTAGGCGCTGCGCATCTCGGGCGTCGGGTCGGGCGGGTAGCCCTCACAGAGCCCGAACGCCGCGTCCAGACCCGGGCCCCCAAGAGCCGCCAGCTGGTCGAGATGGCTCTCGAGCGGGGCATCGACGTCGCTCATCCACAGCAGGCTGGCGGGGACGAGCTGCTCGTCGACGTCGGTGCTGTCCTCGAGCACCAGCAGCCGGGCGAAGTGAACCCCGCGAAGCTTCACGAAGGGAATCGCCGGCACCCCGGCCTCACCCCCGCCCATCCGCTCGAGCAGGCTCAAGAGCTCAGTCACGCTCTCGCGCCGCACGGTTGCGCGCACGGCCAGGCAGACCTGATGCGCACCCTTGTGCGCTTGCGGACCGCGTCTAAGCATGGCTACACGGCCAGGGCAGCGCGAGCATCTGGCCGTCACGCTATCCGATCCCAAAGCTCCCATCAAGCATGGTTTTCCCCAAACGCTCTCAGCCCGAGTGTATGATCGGACGGTGCCCAAGTCCCTTCCCGGCAAGGCTCTCGTCTGCGTGAGGTTCGTGCTTGGTACGAGCTCTTTCGGTCACCCCCAAGTTCTTCATGGTGGCCATCGGCATGGACCCTTACTCCAATCCTCAGGCCGCTTACATGGCCAGGCTGTTCGGGATCCGCGATCTGACGCTCGGGATCGGCCTGCTCTCCACGCGCGGCGACGCACGGCGGCTATGGTGGCGCGTGGGCATGCTCTGCGACCTGGGTGACATGGTGGGAGGCGCCCTCTCGGCGCGCGGCGGCGAGCTTCCCTTGCACGGCCCCCTGCCGGCGCCCCTGTTCTCCGTGGCCGGAGCGCTCGGCGCCAGTCTCGGGACGGCCGCTCTCATCTCCGGCGACGTCTAGCCCAACGAAAGGGTTCCACCATGTCGGCCGAAGCGCTCGATGCGACCAAGCTGCTCACGATGTCCCCGACGCAGCTCGACCACCTGTTCGAGAGCAGCGGCCCGGGGACGATCCCGCAGGGACAAGGTAAGGGTACGGTCATCGTCGTCCCCGGAACAGAGGTGGCCAAGTCCGCGGCCACGGTGCTCGGAGCGGTGTTCTGGCACGGCAAGTTCTTCCGCCCCTCGTCCCATGATCTGAAGAACGAGGTGTCCCCCTTCGGCGTCCGTGCCATCCGCGCCGAGGTCTACACGGGCGAGAGCTGGCTCGACGATCGGCCGTGCATCGTGCTCGACTACTCGAAGTCCTCGTTCGTGGCAGGGTGGATTCGGGATGAGATCCGCGAGGTCGCACCCAACCTCTACCTAGGCCTGGTATGGGGTGTCGGAAGGTTGTTCGGCGGCAGGAAGCGCGTGCTGAAGTTCGCGCTCACCTTCCCGGCCGCGGCCGTCACGTGACCGGCCGATCCTCATAACCCTTCCGCTGCCCGCACTCGATGGCGTCGACCATCGATACATCGACCTGGCGGGCGGCCCGCGCATCCACGTGGCAGAGGCAGGCGCGGGCGATCCGCTCGTCCTGCTGCACGGGTGGCCCGAGCACTGGTGGGCGTGGCGCCGGGTAATCCCCGGCCTCGCAGAGCGCTACCGGCTCGTCTGCCCGGACCTCCGCGGCTTCGGCTGGTCGGAAGCACCCGGCCGAGGCTATGGAACCGAGCAGCTCTCCGACGACGTCGTCAGGCTCCTCGACGCGCTCGGACTCCAGCGAGTCCGATTCATCGGCCACGACTGGGGCGGCTTCGTCGGGTTTCTCATCTGCCTGAGCCATCCGGCGCGCGTCGAGCGCTTCATGGCGCTCAACACCGCACATCCGTTCCCGCTCCTCAACGCCCGAACGCTCGCTACGTTCTGGCGGTTCTGGTACCAGCTGGTCATCGCCGCCCCGGGCCTCGGGCCGCAGGCCGTCAGCGGCGGAAGGCAGCCGTTCATGAGGTTCCTCCATCGCTGGAACGGTGCCGAGGGGGTATGGTCGCCAGAGGACACCGAGCTCTTCCTCGCCCCGATGCGCGAGCCTGCCCGAGCCCGTGCAAGCTCGGCGCTCTACCGTACGTTCCTCCTGGAGACGTTGGTGCCCCTCTTGGGCGGTTACTACAAGGCGCAGCGCCTACGCACGCCGACCCTCATGCTCCAGGGCAAGCGCGATCCCGTCCTGCGCCCCGCGTTCGTGCGCGGTTACGAGCGCTACGCAGACGACATGACGCTCGAGTTCGTCGACGACTGCGGTCACCTGCTGCCTGAGGAGCGCCCGGACGTCGTGCTGAGCCGAGCCATCGACTTCTTCGCCGGCTGACGGGAGCTCTACGAGGTCGCTAGGAGTCCAGGGCGGCCATGTAGCGGATCGCTCGAATCCCGGGCATGAAGAAGTAGGCGCCGCCCCTGACCGAGATGAAGCTCGGAACCTGGGTCACCCGCGTTCTGACCGGGTGCCCCGGGAGGGTGTAGGTCGACCCGGGCGGGGTGAAGTGGGCTCCGATTGGATCGACGTCGTCGTAGAGCCCGTTGAAGTGACGATCGTTGACCCACGTGTGCTGGACGAACTCGAACTGCCGCGCAAGATTGCCGTTGAGACAGATGAAATGGAGCCCCCGCTCGTCCCCGTTGGCCTCGGGGCCCTCGTCGGCGAGCGCGTCGCTCATGCTCAGGGGCTGTCCGTACTCGCGTCCCCGTCTGAGCAGTCGATGGCGATTGGCCACCGCGACAGACTCCGCCGAGCCCGGATTTGGATCGAGCGAGTCGCGCGGTGCGGTGCGGCGAATGTGCGCGCCGAAGGGGCACTTCTGGCCAAGGTGATCCGCGTTGAAGTACCCGAAGTCGTTGGCGTGCGACTGAGCGGGATCGTCCCGGTCCGGGGAGAGCACGAGCGGGGCGCCGTCTGGCCATCGGCCGACCATCTTGGCGGCGAGGGCGACCCGAGACGCCGGGTCGCCGCTGCCCTCGGCAGCCCTCGTCGCTCCGTCCATGTAGCGCCAGAAGCGAGCGACGTTCTGACTGAGCTGGCGGAAGGCAAGATAGGTGCCGTTCCTGCCGAAGTCCGCCGAGCCGGAGCCCGCGGCATCACGAGGCAGGATCGCCCCCGGGTCGGCCGCCGAGTCGATCAGCGGTCGATCTGTGTACAGCCCGTACGCGTTGGGATATCCGAGGACGAACTCGCCGGCACGGACCGTCGCGGCCTCCGATCCGTCGGCCCTCGACAGGCCTTCGATGATCGGCTGAGAGATCCCGTCCCGGAACCCGAAGTGCTCGAAGTCCCCGATGTCGAATGTGTCGAGCTCCACGACCGCTCGCAATCCGTTGGTGGTCAGGCCTTGACGGTGGCGGTCGGTCAATGCGGACAGCGCCGCCTCGTCTGAGGCGTAGAGCGCGAGCAACGCGTCCACACGCTCCGCGCGTGGACCACCCCAGGCCCAACCTTCCGGGGCGTGCTCCTCGAGGTCTCCGAGGAACCTGCTGCGGTGCGGAGCGACCATGCCCTCGACGAACTCCACCGAGAAGCGATCGATGACCTCGGCCGGCAGGCCCACGGCACGAAGGCCCGAGCTCGTGAAGGCCACCTGGACGCTCGAGTCGCCGGGTCGTTCCTGCGCCGGGGTCACCTCGTCGGCGAGTTGCCCAAGCCACCGCCTGGATGCCGCCGGGTCCTCGACCACGAGCCCGAGGAACCGGCAGGCCCGTAGGTTTCCGAAGCCGCGGGCTACGAGCCCCTGAATGTCCGCAAGCTCGAGCGCGTCAGCCATGGAAGGTCATAGTGATCGGCCTAGGTGTCCCAAACCGCGCGACCGTACCATCAAACGCCCCCAGAGGCCATGGCCTCATGGAGCGCGGTCGCAGATCAAGCGCTCTGATGTCGGCCGTGAGCCCCTTGACGCACTCCTGCGGCCCATCTAGGTTGCTCATGTGACCGTCGTGCGCAGCCCGAGCGGGCCCGGTACCGCGGGCGCTGCGGATCGCGATGTCGACGGACAGGCGGTCGCTCTCACCACGTTCAGCTCGGTCAAGTGGTGGGGTCGAGTCGAGTTGCCACTCTTCTTTGCGTACCTCCGACTGCGCCGTGGGTCGCTGTCCGCGCTGAGACAGCTTTCCTTCATTCACTCCGCCCGCTGGGCGCTCATCCGCCGCATTCCGTACAACGGCCCGCCGCAGCCGCGGCGAAGGCTGAGGTGTCCGCACCTGTTCTTCGAGAGTAATTTCAACGGCGGATGGGAGGAGTACATCGACGCCTTCTCCTATGTCTTGCCCTCCGGAATGTGGGGGTTCTGGGGAAGCTCGTACGGCTACCCCGGGTCCCTGCCAGCAGGCCCGTTCAAGGCGTACATCAAGCGTAACCAGGTCGTGGCGAGCCACTACTATTCAGCATATCCGGAGGCGACGGCAACGATGGTCCTCGCGGCCCTCGAGCTCGCACCGAAGGTCGCCGCGTTGCACAAACGGGCGGGCGACATGTCCCCGGAGGAGTTCGCCACGGCCTGGAAAGAATTTCTCACGGACTTCCAGCCATGGCTCTGACCAGCAATACACCAGGCCCGATGTGCGCGTTGACGGTCCTGACGCCGATCATCCCCGGCCATGAGGACAAGCTGCGCGACTGTCTCGAGGGATTTCGCGATACCGGCAGTCCTGGCCAAGCTGCCGCGCACGCACTTCGGTCGATGGGTGATCGTGCCGAGCTTCGTGAAGGATCCAACGGAACCCAAGGAGAATGACCTCGGCTGCTCCTACCTCCTCTTCTCTTCGACGTTCGACGGCCCGCTCGACAGCTATGTCGACGAGCTCTGCAGCCAGCTGGCACCGGAGGCGGAGAGGATTTGGGGCTGCTGCATCGGCTGCCCCGAGAGTGCCGGCCGCCCCGGGCTAAAGGCATACCTGCTTCACAATCAGATCGAGACGGGGTTGTTCTTCTCCGCATATCCGACGACGTCACTTGAAACAGTGAAGGAGAGCCTCCACACGCGCGAGCAGACGATTGCCTTCGCAACGCGGACCCAAGGGATGGAGCCGGCGGCGTTGCACAAGGCATTCCTGGAGGAGCTCAGGAGCTGATGGGTCCATCCATCGATTATGCGGACATTCAGGGAGATATCCTCCGTGCGTATGGAAATCGCTACGACCGGACGTCGTATGTCTTCGTTGCCGTCGGAGACCCCGAGCACGGTCAAGCATGGTTGAGCGGGCTCCTTGACAAGGTCACGACTGCCGTGCCGTGGCGCGGTCCTCGACCCGAGACGACGCTGAACGTCGCATTCACCCATGCTGGTCTGGCGGCCGTCGGAGTTGCGCCGCAGACGCTCGACAGCTTCTCGACCGAGTTCCGTCAGGGAATGTCGCGCCGGGCGCCCAAGTTGGGGGACGCCGGCGACAGTGATCCGAAGCACTGGAACGAAGGCCTCGGCACTGGCTCGGCGCACGTGCTCATCACGATCAACGCCCAGGATGAGCTGAGCCTGCAGGCGGTGCTGAGCGCTTTGCGGGCCGGTCTCCGCGACGCCGGAAACCTGTCCATCGCGCACGAGGAGCACGCGCAGATGCGCGGCGACGCGCGGGAGCACTTCGGCTTCGCCGACGGTTTCTCCCAGCCGGCGATTGAGGGAGTGAGCGAGGACAAGGCCCGTGGAGGAGGGGTCCCTGAAGCGAACGGCGGGTGGCGGCCACTCGCCCTGGGCGAGTTCATCCTCGGCTACGCGGATGAGGAGTCGCGGGTGGATTCTCAGCGCCGCCTGCCGAGCGCCCCGGCCGGGCCGCTGGGCCGAGGCGGCACGTATATGGTGTGGCGCAAGCTGCACCAGGACGTGGCGCTGTTCCGGAGGACCCTGCGCGACGCCGCCCATCTCTACGATGCTGGCGACGAGGACCAGCTCGCCGCCAAGATCGTGGGTCGCTGGCGCAACGGGACGCCGCTGGTTGCTTCGCCTACCGCGGAGCAGGCGAGCTTCGATGCCAAGGCGGCCGATGCCAACGACTTTCGCTACGCAGACGTCGACTTGGACGGCCGACGCTGCCCCCTCGGCGCGCACATCCGGCGCGCCAACCCCCGCGACGCGCTCGGGTTCGTGGGCAGGCTGAGCTTCCGCCACCGCATGATCCGGCGAGGGATGCCCTACGGGCCTGCGCTCGACAGTGACGCCGTGGAGGACGACGGGAAGGAACGCGGCCTCGTCTTCGTCTGCTTCAACGCGAGCATCTCGCGCCAGTTCGAGAGCGTGCAAAGGCAATGGCTAAACGACGGCAACGTCTTTCACCTCGGGCATGACACAGACTTCCTCCTCGGGGGCGGTACCGCTTCGACCGGCAAGATGAAGGTGCAGGGCGCCCCGCCGTTCTTTGTCTCACCGCAGGGTCCATTCGTCACGACGCGCGGTGGCGAGTACCTGTTCGTGCCGAGCATCACCGGGCTCGCCGCTGTCGCCGACGGTGTCACGGGCTGACGGGTGATGCGCGTGCCCGGCGGTCTCCGGCAGTGGGTTGCTCATCTCCGTCGCAACGCCGGGCGCGCCACGGAGAGTTGCTCAGCGGCGATCAGCCGGCAGATAGGCGATAACAGCGGGCGGATCTTCAGTCTCTTGCGGCGCTTTCGCCCAATCGTCGCAACCCGCCGCATCGCAATAGTCACCTTGGCAGACGATGTGCGCGAGGTACTGGGTGACCACGAGCACTTCACCGTCGCGCTCTACGAGCCCAAGATGACGGCGGTCACCGGGCCGTTCATCCTCGGCCTGGACAACACGCCGCTCTACCGCCACGATCACGCCGCGCTCCGAGCCGCGATCCGCTCGGAGGATCTTCCGCTGCTCGCCGACGCGACGCTCACTGGCGCGCGTGAGCGGCTAGCCGCTGCGGATGGGCAGATCGACGCCGTCTCGCAATTGGCCGATCCGGTCGTCGATCAGGTCATTGCTCGCTACTTCGGCACTCCCGGGCCTGACACTGCGACCCAGCTCCGTTGGGCCCGCAGTCTCTTCGAGGAGATCTTCCTCAACGGCGGCAATCGCACCGCGGTGCGCGACCGCGCGCTCGCCGACGCCGCCAGAATGCGCCCGCATCTCGACGCGCTGATCGTGGCGCGCCGAGCCGCGATCGAGTCGGGAGCCGATGTCCCGGATGACGTCCTAAGCCGCCTACTGAGGAATCCGCCGTCGGAAGGCGGACTTCACGCTATTGCGATCCGCCATAACCTGATCGGACTGATCGCGGGCTGGATTCCGACCGTTTCGAAAGCGTTCGCTGTCGCCGTCGAGGAACTCCTCCGCCGCCCTGCCGAGCTGGAGGGTGCGCAGATGGCGGCCCGTGAGGGGAACCGCGACCTCGTAGCTTCCTACCTCTTCGAGGCACTCCGGTTCCGACCGCAGACCTGGGCACTGCTCCGCATGTGCGCTGCCGATCACACCGTAGCCGCGGCCACAGATCGCGCAACGACCTTTCGCGAGGGCGCAAGGGTCCTGGTCGCCACGCAATCCGCCATGTTCGACGAAAGGACCGTCCTCGCGCCGGAGGAGTTCAGGGTCGATCGGCCCTGGAGCGACTACCTCCACTTCGGGCATGGGCTTCACACCTGCTTCGGCCTGGACGTCAATCGCGTGCAGCTGCCCGCGCTGGCTACGGCGCTCTTGGAGGGCCCGCGCATCCAGCGAGCGCCGGGCGCCCAGGGACGCCTTCGATGGCGCGGGGCCTACCCGTCGAGCCTTAGGGTTACGCTATCGCACTGACACCGTCGTCATTCCGCCCCACGTCTATGGGGGACAAACCATGTCCGATCTGACGCTCATCACCTTTCCCCCGAGCCTCGACAGTGAATTCAGCCGATTCTTGTTGAGCCATTACGGTATCCGACATCGCGAGCAGCGCCACGTCATGCCCTTCTCGTCGATTTTCACTTTGGTGCATGGGCGAACGGTCCGTTTCCCGCTCCTCTACGGTGACTCCTTACGGCTTCACACCGTTCACAAGCTGATCGACTACTTCGAGCCACGCGCTCCGCAGAACCGCAGTAGGCGTTCACGTGGTGTCGCCGTGTTGAGCCAGATTCCTTCCCGGCTCCCCGGCTCCCGGCTCAAGGAGGAAGCAGAGAAGGAGCGGGCAGCCGGCCGTGAGCGGCGACCGCGGCCTC
>Ga0183260_10000137_pt1 | contig 54154 bp, 49 predicted proteins | sample AntDrymUQ4972206_2_FD_129768 | JGI IMG/M metagenome (GOLD analysis project Ga0183260, IMG submission 129768) | Polar desert sand microbial communities from Dry Valleys, Antarctica - metaG UQ497 (22.06) (version 2) (version 2) | ecosystem: Environmental > Terrestrial > Soil > Desert | place... | reverse complement strand
CGGCGGCATCGGCGTGATGAACATCATGCTTGTGTCGGTGACGGAACGGACCCGGGAGATCGGTATCCGCCTGGCTGTCGGGGCCCGCCGGCGGGACGTGCTGATGCAGTTTCTGACGGAGGCTGTTCTGCTCAGCCTTGCCGGCGGAGTATTGGGGATCATGCTCGGCTACGGTCTGGCGACAGGTCTATCGGAATTTCTCGAGTGGCCGAGCCATGTGGCCCCCGGCGCGGCGCTCGGCGCGTTCGCGTTCGCTGCGGTCGTGGGTATCTTCTTCGGCTGGTACCCGGCTCGCAAGGCAGCCAACATCGAGCCGATCGAGGCGCTTCGCGCCGAGTAGATCCCCTTCAGGCGCGGGTGCCGCTGTCCAGTCTCAGCGCCATCATCGTCGCGTCGTCGAACGGCTCGGCCTTCCCCCGGAACGTCCGGGCCGCCTGCTCTATGCGCTGGAGCACGGTATCGATGCCGTCGGTCTGACCCTCTACGAGCAGCGCCTCCAGCCGGTCGGTGCCGAACATCTCGCCCGATTCGTTTTCGGTTTCGACGAGGCCGTCCGTGTAGAAGAACAGAAGATCCCCCGCGTCCACCTGCACGACAGCCTCTTCGTACGGCCGTTCCGGATAGAGGGCAATCGGCAATCCTGTCGCCGCCATCGCCTCGATCCCTCCCGCAGCGTGCAGAACGAACGGCGGATTATGGCCCGCGTTCACATACCGAAGCTGGTAGCCCATCGGATCGAGCACCGCCATGAAAAGTGTCAGGTATACGGCTCCTGGTGTACTTTCCGCAATGCTCTTGTCGAGTTCTGCCGCCAGTTCCGCGAGGTTGGCGCTTCGCGTCAGCCGGGCTCGAAGCGTGGCCTGCACGTTCGCCATCAGCAGCGCGGCGCTGACCCCCTTGCCCGAGACGTCCCCCACGAGCAGCGCCAGACGACCGTCCTCGAGCGCAAAGTAGTTGAAGAAGTCCCCTCCAACCTCGAGTGCCGGAATGGACACGCCGTTGATCTCCGCTGCGCCGAGGCGAAGCGGGCTGCGAGGCAGCATCTCCGTCTGGATCAAACGCGAGAGCTCGAGCTCCCGGCGCAGCCGTTCCTGCTGGACGGCCATGGCCTGGTGCCGCTCGAGGTCTTCGGCCATCTGGTTGAAGGCCGCGGCAAGTGAACCGAATTCGTCCCTCGTGCGTACTGGAACGCGCGCGCGGAAGTCCCCGGCGGCGAGCTGGCGCACGCCGGCGTTCAGCGACGCGAGGTGGCGCGTCATACCGTGGGAAATTGGCACGATACCAACGAGGGCGAGGGCGATGAACAGCAGGCCGATAGAGAGGTTACGCACGGATGCACGCCGGATCTCCCTGAGCGATTCACCAATGGGCCGGGCCATCCCGAAGGTCAATCCGCTCGGATCCTTCCGCGCGACGATCAGCCAGTCGCCGGCGCGCCGCGGACGCCCGTCTGCAGCGGCCGGGCCCAAGGCAGCAACCCCGAAGGACTCCAGTGTCTTCCGCTGTTCCGGGTCGGGGTTGTGCAGGGCGCCGCGTGTATCTATCGCGAAGGGGATCTCCCCCTGATCGCTGCGGGCAAACGCGAATACCGCACGGAGGGTGCGATCCAGGTTGAGGGTGGCGTTCGCGGTACCTACGACCCTGCCGTCCTCGGTGACGGCAATCTCTACGCGCCGGCCCTCCACCTGCAGCCGCATGGCGCGCGCGTCGGCCGCAGCCTGCGAGGTGGTCTCGGCTGCTCTCCGCGCGGCTTCTTCGGCTGTCGCCAGGCTTGCCTCCAGAGTCTGTGCGGCAGGCGTCCCCGAGTCGCCAGGGGGGACGTCGGTCTGGGCTACGCGCCGGGCTTCGGCAATTGCCTCCTGCACATCGACGACGATGACCTCCGGTGCAGGCTCCGGTGATGCCGCATCGGGTGGCGGTCCCCACCCGCCCCGGCCCCTGCCCCCTCGACCTCCAAAACGAGGCCCGTCAGGGTCAGGGAACCCGCGCCCCCGGGCGCCCTCGGGCGGGGCAGGGGGCGGTGGCGGCCCGGTAGGCCGGCCGGCGGGGACCGTGCGCCGCAACTCCACACGTTCCACGAGGGAGGCTGTGTCGCCGAGCATCGGTGCGACGCGGTCACGCATGCCCGGTCCACCGCGCCCGTCTCCGTCCTCGACGAACATGCGGTCCATACGCCGGCCGACGTCCGCCATGATGCGCTCCATCCGCCGCCCCATGTCTGCGGCACTCGCCGTTGCTTCTCGCTGTGCCGCGGCTTCGAACGTGCCCACCCAGGACCTGTGCGCCAGGAAGGTCACCGCGCTCAAGGGCAGGACGGACAACAGCAAAAAGACGATGATGAGTCGTGTGCGGAGGGACATGCAGTCACAGCAGTCTAGCGCGCCTCAGGAGGTGGTGCTGTGACGGTGCGGTGTTCGGGGGTGAAATGAGTGGCTCAGGGGACGCAGCGCCACCCGCCGGCTCGGCTGTAGCGTCTGGCATGCCTCTGGCTACATAATGGCGAATATGAACCGACGGGTATTGATTCTGGTCGTTCTGGCCTCCGCCGTTGTGACATGGCTCTCCGGCGGCGCTGGTATCCGCACTCAGACAGGCCCGGAACCAGCCCTTGCCGGGGCGCCCGGCGGCACAACTGCCCCGGACGGAGATTTCGCAGGGGAGAGTGCCTCCGCTTCGTCCCAGCCGGCTGCATCAATACCCCTTGAGACGCCCTCTGATGATTCAGTACAGGTGGTGTACGACCTGATTCACGTCACCCCGGCTCCCACCCGGTCAGCCCAGCAGCCGCCACGGGCTGCACCTGCGGTACGAAAATCGGCCGTTCAGCGCGCCGAAGCGTCCTCCGACCGCCGGACCGATTCGAGCCGGCTTATCGCACGGGCCAGCCGTGTGCTCATCGGGGACGGCCGGCACCGGCCGGAGCCCTTTCCCAAGCCCGCAGACTGACCCGACTCGGCCGTTTGCCCCCCGGCATGCTACTTTGAGGCATGCACCCGTGGCACGACTGTTATGTAGACGATGCGATCGTCGAGAAGGCGTTTCCCGTAGTCATCGAGGTCCCGAAGGGGAGTAAGAACAAGTACGAACTGGACAAGGAAACTGGTCTGCTCCGTCTGGATCGCGTCCTGTACAGCGCCGTCCACTATCCCGCCGATTACGGTTTCATCCCCAGAACCTTCTGCGACGATGGCGACCCCCTCGATGCCCTGGTCATCAGCCAGGAACCGGTTCATCCGCTGACGCTGGTGGAAGCGCGTGCCATCGGAGTCATGCGTATGCGCGACGAGAAGGGGATTGACGACAAGATCGTGGCGGTCAGCGTCCGCGACCCCGCCTTTGCCGAGTACACCGACAAGGCGCAGATCCCCGGGCATGCCCTCCGCGAAATCCGCCGCTTCTTCGAAGACTACAAGACCCTCGAGCACAAGCAGGTCGTCGTCGAGGACCTGCTCGGCGTGCAGGACGCCATCCGGATCATTCGCGAGGCCCTCGACATGTACCGCCAGTTGCGGCGAGGCGAAATCCGGAAGGGCTAGTTCCGGGTGCCCGTTGCTCTGCATCGCCTCCCCCTCTGGGTGTGGTGGATTCCCGTGGTGTGGATTGCCAGTTTTCCCATCGGGCTGACGGCAGACCCGCAGTGGCACCGGATCTCGCTGGTGCCGTTCACCGACCCGGCCGACAAGATTCTGGACCTGGGTGTGAACCTGCTGATGTTCATCCCCTTTGGTTATTCATTTGCCGCCCGCCCGGGAGGGCTGCTCCGGCTCATGGCGGCTGCGGCCCTGACGTCGATCAGTGCCGAGCTCCTGCAGTTGTTCAGTACGATCCGGTACCCGTCCAGCACGGATGTCGTCTATGCGGTGGTGGGTGCGCTCATCGGTGCGGCCGTCCGGCTGTGGGCCGTGCGTGCCCGCGAGGCCGGCTGAACCGTTTGCGTGGCACGCGGAATGCTTTTGCAGCGGGCAGAGTGTCCCCGCAGGGACCGTTTCAGGGAGGGCTTCAGATGAGAATCGTCCGGCGTACGCTTGCGGTGCTTCTGGCCGCACTGTTCATCGCGCCAGCCGCACAGGCGCAGACCCATGTCATCGGGACATCCGCGCTCGCCACCGCCGTTCAGGAGCGGGTGAGTCAGGATCAGTCGGACCGCGACGCCATTCTGTCGCTGCTGCAGCGCGCCGAGGTTCGCCAGATCGCGGCGTCCGCGGGCGTGTCGCTGGAGAAGGCCCAGGCCGCGGTCTCCACGCTGGAAGGTCAGGACCTGCGGGATTTCGCCGCGCAGGCCCGCAGCGTCCAGAACGACCTGGCTGGCGGGGCGTCCACGGTGGTGATCTCGACGACCACCATCATCATCGTCCTGCTCCTGGTGCTCCTGATCGTCGTCATCGCGGATTGACGCCGAGGTTCTTCCGGCTCTGTCAGGCTGTCGCGGCGGCGCTTTGCGTCGCGGCGACAGCCGTTCCTGCGTCCGCGCAACCCTCTTCCTCCACGCTCAAACTCCTCGACGTTCCGTACGTGCCCCAGAGCATCGAGCTCTGTGGCGGCGCCGCGGCCGCCATGGTGATGCGCTACTGGGGGGAGACTGGCATTTACGCGGAAGACTTCTCCGAGCTCGTCGATCGAGAGGCGGGAGGCATCCGTGGTGAGGATCTCCTCCGAGCGCTTCACACCCGGGGCTGGCAGGCAGTGTCTTTCGAAGGGACCGGCGCGCTCGTTCGCGAGGGGCTGAATGCGCTGCGTCCTCCGATCGCACTGATCGAAGATAGACCCGCCAGGTTTCACTACGTCGTGATTGTGGGATGGCATGACGGGCGCGTTGTGCTGCACGATCCCGCGCGTGCCCCCTTCCGGATTCTCGACGAAGTAGCTTTCATGCGGGCATGGAGCCGAGCCGGATTCTGGACCATGCTGGTCGCGCCGGAGAGCTCGGGCAACGCGGGGGCCGTCTCCTCGCCCGCAGCCGAGCGGGTCGCAGACACGACGGCGCCAGGACGCGTCTGCGCGGGCCTGGTGGAGCAGGCCGTACGGCTGGCGAACGATGGTTCGCTCGATGATGCTCGCGCACTCCTGACTCTTGCGGCTGCGCGGTGCCCCCGGGAGGCGGCCCCCTGGCGAGAGCTCGCTGGTCTGCACGCTGTTAGCAAGGACTGGAAGGCTGCGGCGGCGGATGCCCGCCGTGCGCTGGCACGTGACGGGGGTGACGCGCACGCGGCGCGTATCCTTGCCACGAGCCTGTTCCTGGAAGGTGACTCGCTCGGCGCGCTCGACGCCTGGAATCTCGTGGGGGAGCCAACCATCGACCTCGTGGACGTGCGTGGTCTGGAGCGGACACGCTTTGCTGTCGCCGCGGGAGCCATCGGGCTGTCGCCACGGACGCGCCTGACAGCGGAAGCCTTGGAGCGGGCGGGCCGGCGACTTGATGCGCTGCCAGTCGTCTCCGGTTCCCGGGTGACATACGCCCCGGATGGTCACGGTCTCGCCCAGGTCACCGCCGCCGTGATTGAACGTCCTGTCTTTCCTCGAGCACCACTCGCGCTGGCAGCCGTGGGCCTCCAGGCGCTCACCGACAGGGAACTGCGGCTGCAGGTGGCCGGGCCGACGGGCGGAGGGGAGCTCTGGCACGCTGCCTGGCGCTGGTGGGAAGGGCGGCCGCGCGTCTCGGTGGGACTCGCGGTACCGGCCTTCGGGGGGACATTGAGCCTGGAGGGGCTATCGGAACGCCAGACGTATCGTCCTGGTCCTTCAGAAATGGAAGAAGAGCGCAGGCAGCTTTCCGTGAGCATGGCCCGCTGGGCAACCCACGCGATTCGCCTGGATGGGGCCGTCGCCGTGGACGAGTGGGACAGGGGAACGGCGGCAGCGGTCGCCGGCGGCGTAGACGTTCGCCTTGCCGCGGACCGGGTTTCCCTGCAGGCGCAGGCTGGGGCCTGGGCCGGGGCGGTCCGGACGTGGTCCCTTCATTCTTCGGTGAACTGGAGATCCCGGTCGGCCAACGAGGGAATGGTCTGGCTCTCGCGGGGTGGTGTCAGCGCGGTCGGCGCTGAGGCCCCGCTGGCGCTCTGGGCTGGCGCGGGCACGGGGCAGGGCCGGAGCGAACTCCTCCGTGCACACCCGCTCCTCGAGGGGGGAGTGATTGGCGGGGGCGCATTCGGACGGCGGCTCGTGCACGCCACGACCGAGCTGCGACGCTGGAGCCCGCCACTCCGCCGGGTGCTGCGCGTGGGGTCCGCTGCCTTCGTGGACTTCGCGCGTGCGTCGGCGGGGGACGGTTTCGGTGACTCGCGGGCGCACGTGGACGTCGGGGTGGGACTGCGGCTCGCCTTGCCCGGATCCGGAGTTCTGCGCGCCGATCTCGCGCGCGGGCTGCGCGACGGCGACGTCGCGCTGTCCTTCGGATGGAGTCTGGACAGCGCCCGGTCGTCCGGCCGCTGAAGGTGCTCAGTGTCCGAGCCGGGCGTGGAGCTTCTCGCGGTAGCCACGGCTCAGCGTCAACCGCGCTCCCGTTGTCAGGCTCACGACGTACTCGCCGTTGAACCAGGGCTGGAGCTCCTTGATACGGTCCAAGTTCACGATGTGGCAGCGATGAATCCGGATGAAGAGATCCGGATCGAGCTGCGCTTCGATGGTGGTCATCGTTTCCCGCAGCAGGTGTAATTCGGTGCCGACGTGCAGCCTGACGTAATTGCCGGCTGACTCGATCCAGTCCACGTCGGTTGCCCGGACGAAGTACACGCGGCCGCCGGACTTCACGACGAACCGCTCGACCTTGCGGTTCGGTTCCTTGATGTCCTGGACGAGTGCAAGAAGCCGGCGTTCGAGCTCTCCCTGGTCCCCCTGCTGGAGCTGCATCTTCGCGCGGGAGAGTGCCTGGCGGAAGCGTTCGCGATCGAATGGCTTGAGGAGGTAGTCCAGCGCGCGTACCTCGAAGGCTCTCAACGCGTGCTGGTCGAACGCGGTGACGAACACCACCGCCGGCATCCTGTCTGCCCCGATTGCCTCGATGACCTCGAAGCCCCCTCCTCCCGGCATCTGGATGTCCAGGAAGACGAGGTCCGGCTTGAAGGTCTGAATGGCCGTGATGGTTTCCGGGCCGTCCTTGCACTCGGCCACCAGTTCGATTCCCTCTTCCTGCTTGAGGAGCGTCCGCAGCCGCTCTCGGGCGAGGGGCTCGTCGTCGGCAATCAGGACACGGGTAGGACGGTTCGATGGACGGTTCATACAGCTGATACCTCAGGGTCGCTCGCCGGCACGCGCTGCTGGGGGATGAGCATCTGGACCGCGAGACCCGCGTCGCCGCCGCTGAACTCGAGCCGGTGCCGGTCGCCATACAGGCATTCGAGCCGTGCTCGTGTGTTGGAGAGTCCGACTCCGCGGTCGAACCTCTCGCGCGCGTTGACGCTCAATCCAACGCCGTTGTCCTTCACCTCGAGCCAGACGCCGTCTTCCTGGCGCCGGGCCGTGATCTCCACCAGCCCCCGCCCCATGCGTGGAGCGATGCCGTGCTTGATTGCGTTCTCCACGAGTGGCTGCAGGATCAGCCGGGGGACTTCCGCGTCGAGCGCGTCGGGGTCGATGTCGAACCGCACCGACAGGCGGTCCTGGAAACGGGTCTGCTCGATCTCCAGGTACTTGTGAAGAAAGTCGAGCTCCTCGTCCAGGGGCACGCTTGCGGCGCCGGAGCGATCGAACGTGAGGCGGAGCAGATCGCTGAGGCGGCTGATCATCCGGTCCGCCGCTTCCGGGTTCGCATGCACGAGCGCGGAGATGGCGTGGAGTGTGTTGAACAGGAAGTGCGGGTGGAGCTGGGCTTCCAGACTCTTCAGACGTGCCTCCACAAGGCTGGTTTCCAGGTGGGCGGCCCTGATGGCGCGGGCCTGCGCCTCCTGGTAGTAAGCGATGGCGTAGCTCAGTCCCACGATGGCGGCGTACGTCATCAGTGCCCAGTCCAGGTTGTGCAGGTAATCCCTCTGGAGAAGGGAAAACCAGCTCTCGCGGGGCAGCTCGCGGATCTCGCTCATGAGTACGTAGCGCACGCCCATCATGCCGGCCAGGTGTATCAGTGAGAACAGGAACACGGCGGCAGCATGCGTGGCCAGCGCTCGGAGCCACCGATCCGAGTCCAGCCGGAAACGCTCCGCCACGCTGAAGATCGTCCCGGTCAGCAGGGCGGGCACGTACCACAACATCAGGTTGAGCACCAGCAGGCTCCAGAGGTCGAGATCCTGGACGCGAGCCCGCGGGTTGAGCGTTGTCAGGCGGTAGGCCTGCGCGGTGGAGAACAGGCCGAGGAAGGTGGCCACGAGGAACACCCACCGTGCGCGCGGCCGCCACCACCTCTGCATCAGTTCACTATCGGTCCGCGGTTCGTGCGCGTCAAGGCTCTCGGTGTCCTGGACGGCTCCTGCCAGACGACATTCGTCCCCGCCCCTCAACGATCCGTCACGCGGACCGGCGTCGTGGTCCCGCTCAGACGCTGTTCATCCCACGTGTAGAAAATGAGAGGCGAGGGGTTCGAAGGCGGATTACAGACTAGCCGTGCGGGTGTAGGATGGAGCCACACCAAGGGGGGCGAGCGCTTCGTATGGCAGGTGAAATGGCTGAACGACGGCGGCGGGATCGTGGAGCTGGAGGGCGGGACTGCCCGTGGTGCCGGGGGCGCCTCGTCCTGCAGCCCAGCTTTCCGCTGCACGGGTTGATCCCCGGGGAGATCCGGGCGAAGGCTGTAGAGGAGATACCGGAGTCCCTGCGCACGATCAAAGCGTGGGTGTGCGCCACCCCTCACTGCCGGTACAGGGAATCGGCCTGAGCCCGGCTCAGCACGTTGAAGGGGTCGATCGGTGTCCCCTCCCACCAGCGCTTCTCCGCGCTCAGTCTGTAGATCGCGAAATGCAGATGCGGTGTGTCCGGCGGCGCGTTCCCCGACACGCCGACGTAGCCAAGCACCTGCCCCTTCTTGACGGACTGCCCCTCGGCGAGCCCCTCGGCATACCGCTCCAGGTGTGCGTAGTAGTAGCAGTAGCGTTCGGTAGGATCGAACTGGTAAATCGTGATCCCCCCCGCGTTGCTGTAGAACAGGCGGGCAATCGTGCCCCCCTCGACTGCAAGCACAGGCGTGTTCCTGGGGGCGAGGATGTCGATTGCCTCGTGCAGCCTCACCTCCCGGGCCTCGGCAAAAGAGCGAACCAGCCGTTCGGGGGGAATCCCTTCCACCGGAATCCCGAGGTTCCGGTCGGCGAGTTCCGCCGGGGCCGGGGCGGCACTGGCCGGCTCGTTCCCTTCGGGACGCCCCGGGGCCGCCTCCAGCCTCCCGTGCGGCTCCACGAGAATCTCCGGGGCGTCGCCCCCCCCGGCCCCCGCCTCGATGTCGGCCGGTAGTCCGGCACCCCGCGTGTCGATCACGGCCGAGGAGTCCGCCGGATGATCAACTCCCGCCATGCGCGAGGCGATGGCATCTCCAAAAAGCCAGGCGGCCGCGGCCATGAGCAACGCGCCGGCGAGGAAGCCCGCCGCACCACCCACAACGAATGCGCGTACGAGCCGCGGGTCGCGGCGTGTGTCCATACGTTGACCGCTACTCGGCGAAGACGACCCTGGTCCCCGGCTTGACGAGACCCGCCAGCCGGACCGCATCCCAGTTCGTCAGCCTGACGCAGCCGTGCGATTGCGCGCGACCGATGGTGGAGGGTTCCGGTGTGCCATGAATGCCGTAGTGTTCCTTGCTGATGTCTATCCAGACCACGCCGACCGGGTTGTTGGGTCCGGGAGGGATGCGTGCTTTCGAGTGCGAAGGGTCGGCATCCCAGAAGAGTTTCGGGTTGTAGTGGAACACGGGATTGAACTGGAGACCGTTGACCTTCCACTCGCCGATTGGCAGCGGGTCTCGTTCGCTTCCGGTGGTAACCGGCGCATGGAAGAGGATTTTCCCGGACGCGTCCGTCACCAGAAGGGCGGACGTGCCCTTCGTGACGGTGACGACAACGTCGGGGCGCTGCAGGATGAGGGGAGGCTCCGATCCTGAATTGGACCGGCCCGCGCGTTCCTTGGCCGCAGCTTTGACGGCCTCGGCGGAGACGACGAGCCGCTCGACTGGTGCAATGAACGGCTCCACGTTCGGGACGCGGACGCTCTCACCCGCGCTGAAGCTGGCCTCAGGGTTCAGGCGCTGCAGAAAGGCGGGGGTGGTGTGGAAGCGTTCGGCAAGCGCTTCGAGGACAGACGTGTAGGCCAGCGCAGGCAGTGAGGCCTGCTCGGTCAGGTCCTGCGGGATGCTCTCGGCGAACGGCCCTCGAGTGTCGCCTGGCGTCACCGCGTATTCCGACACCGCCGGCATGTCGAGCGAGGGCTCACCGCCGCGGTGCTTCCGGAAGGCCTCGAGCGCCAGCCTCGTGTTGCCTCCCATCTGCCCGTCGATGGCCCCGGGCGAAAATCCAGCGCGGTCCAGCGCGACCTGAATGGCCAGTACTTTGTCGTCCACTGGCGCCGCCGCCCGCAGGGAGGTCGCAGGCGTGGCCGGAGTGGGCCCCTGCGGAGTGTTGGTGGTCGCGCCACCGGCGGCCGCATGCACGGAGAGCGTCAGAAGGGTCAGCACGGTCAGAATCATCATGGCTCCGGGTCAGATGGTGGTGGTGGTGGTCGTCGGCGCGCGCTCCACGGCGCGTCGATCGCCGCCGGATCGGCGGTCGGCGTCGTCGATCGTGGCGGTCATGTCAACGTCCACTACCCTGAACGGCCGGTGGGGAAACGTTTCCCGCATGAGCGACATCGACACGTTGAAGACCGGCACGTTCGTGCGCGTGCGTCCCTCGGGCTGGCCGTGGTGCGCGTGGCCATGGAACACGGCGGAGACCGGATAGCGCGTCAGTGGTTCCTCGAGCCTGCTGCAGCCGAGGAAGGCAAAGATCTCCGGCGGCTCCCCTTCGACCGTTTCCTGTATGGGCGCATAGTGGAGCAGGGCAATGAGGTGTGTCGTGCGCAGCCGCGCGAGCGCCGACTCGAGCTTCAGCGCTTCGTCGATGGTTTCGTGCACGAACTTCTTGATGATGTCCTCGCCCCATGGGCCAAGTGCGCGCCGGCCGAACCCGCCACAGAACCCCTTTACGCCGGCAAACCCGATCCCGTGAATCTCGGTGGTATCGCCGTCCAGCGGTACGACGCCGGCGTCCATCATGATCTTGCCCACCTCGTCCTGCTGCTTCGACTCGTAGTCGTGGTTCCCCAGCACGGCCACCGCGGGTATCTTCAAGGCGCTGGTGACCTCCCGCGCCAGCGCGCGCGCTTCTTCCGGGAGACCGTAGTCCGTCAGATCCCCGCAGAGCACCAGCACATCCGCCGCTTCGGTAATCTGGGCAAACAGCGGCTGCAGCATGCCCGCCGCGGCTGTCCGGCTGTAGTGCAGATCGGCAAGTGCGGCGACCCGCACGGTGTCCTTCGCTCCAGGCATACTCCTCCTAATGGAGGGTGTAGGAGCAAGACGGGTGCCGGTGGGGTGCCGCTGGCACCCTCTATGGATGGGCTCTGCAGCCTGTCCATACGCCCACGAAAGGCCGCCCCTCGCCAGAGACACCGCAATGCGGCGAAGCCCGCACTACCGGGCTCTCGTGAGCGTCTATGATGGTGAACACCCTATGCACCACGCCCGCACCCGTGCCTTCCTGCCGCTCGTGTTGATGGCTGCGCTGCTGCCGGCCTGTGGAGGGGGGGCCACGAGGGAGCCCGACCCGCGGGTGCTTCGCGAGGGTCCCGAGGCTGGCGTTCCTGAAGACCCCTACGCTGCCCCCGAGCGTCCGCGCATCGTGGCCCTTGGCGACAGCCTGACGGCCGGCCTCGGGCTGCTGGAGCAGCAGGCCTACCCGGCCGTGCTCCAGCGCAAGATTGACGCGGCGGGATACGAGTTCGAAGTCGTCAATGCCGGCCTGTCGGGGGATACGTCCGCCGGGGGCGTCCGACGCCTCGACTGGGCACTTGAAGGGGACGTGCGGGTGCTTATCGTGGCCTTTGGGGGCAACGACGGCTTGCGCGGGCTGCCCGTCGCCCAGATGAAAGAGAACCTCTCCACGATCATTGCCAGGACCCGCGAGCGCGGAATCGTCGTGATTCTGGCAGGGATGGAGGCTCCTCCCAATTTCGGGCAGGAATACGCGACGGCCTTTCGGCAGGGCTTCCGGGAGGTCGCCCAGAAGGAACGCGTGCTCTTCATCCCGTTTCTCCTGAACGAGGTGGCGGGCAGGGGAGAGCTGAACCAGGGGGACGGGATCCATCCCAACGCGCGCGGTGCCGAGGTCATGGCCGGGACGGTCTGGACCGTGCTCGAGCCGCTGCTGGACCAGATGACGGGCACTTCATGATTGAACTTCGCGGCGTCTCCAAGACGGTGCCGAGCGGCACCGGTTTTCTCACCATCCTTCATCCCCTGCACCTCAAAATCGACGGGGGCCGCGTCATGGCGGTCACCGGGCCATCCGGGAGCGGCAAGTCCACGCTGCTCGGCCTGCTCGCCGGTCTCGACGCGCCATCGACCGGCTCCGTGTTCATCGACGGGGTCGATATCACCGGGCTCGGGGAGGACGCGCTGGCGCGGCTCCGCGGAACCCGCATCGGTTTCGTGTTTCAGTCCTTTCACCTCCTGCCGTCGCTGACGGCGCTCGAGAACGTCCTGGTTCCGATGGAGATAGCCGGCGCCGCGAAGCCGCTGGCCCGGGCGAAGGCCCTCCTCGGGGAAGTGGGCCTCGACGAGCGCGGTCACCACTACCCCTCTCAGCTTTCCGGAGGGGAACAGCAGCGCGTCGCCATCGCCCGGGCGCTCGCCAACGATCCACCCATCCTGCTGGCGGACGAACCAACCGGAAATCTCGACAGCACGACGGGGCGGCAGGTCATCGACCTGCTCCTCGAGGTTAATCGCACCCGCCGTACGACGCTGGTGCTGGTGACACACGATCCTGAGCTGGCAGCGGTGGCCGACGTGTCGATTGCCTTGCGCGACGGACGGGTCGTGAACCGCACGGCACGGGAAGCGGAAGCCGCGTCATGACCTTCGTCCTGCGGATGATGATGCGGGAGCTGCGCTCCTCCTGGCGCCGGCTGCTGTTCTTCTTCGTTTGTGTCGCTGTCGGCGTTGGCGCCATCGTCGCGATCCGATCGGTGATCCAGAGCGTCAGGGGGGCGCTGATGACCGAAGCGCGGTCCATCATCGCGGCCGACGTGCTGATCTCGACCAACCGGGCATGGACCGACGAGGTACGCCCTGCCCTCGACGCCCGCCTGGGAGGGGACGAAGTGCTGGAGCGCGTGGAGGCTGTCGAAACCGCCACCATGGTGCGGCCCGAGCAGGGGGAAGCCACTGCGCGGATGGTGGAACTGCGGGGGGTGCAGCCCGGCTTTCCGCTGTATGGTCAACTCCTGCTCGAAGGCGGGGTGCCGTTCACTCATGAGCTGCTGCGCAACCGTGGTGCGCTCGTCCGGCCTGAGCTCCTCACGCAGCTGGGCATCTCGGTCGGCGACCGGATTGTTATCGGCGGAGAGGCGTTCACCGTTCGCGGCGCAATCGTGCAGGAGCCGGGACGCCGGGCAGGGGCGTTCAGCTTCGGCCCCCGGGTGCTCGTGGATCATGACGACCTCCGGGAGACCGGCCTGCTCACGTTTGGCAGCCGCGCAAGCTATCAGCTCCTGCTCCGGGTCCGCGACGACGAGGTGGAGAGGCTGACGCGGGAGATCCGCCGCGATTTCCGCGACAGGTTCGTGCAGGCCCGCTCCTATCGATCAACGGAAGACGACCTCGGTGACGATCTGCGCCGGGCGGAGAATTACCTCAGCCTCGTCGGCTTCATCATGGTCGTGCTCGGCGGCATAGGGGTCTGGAGCGTAACGCGCGTATTCGTCAAGCAGAAGATCCGAAGCGTCGCGATTCTGAAGTGCGTCGGCGCGAGCGCCGGCCAGGTCCTCGCCACCTATGTGTCGCAGGTGCTGCTGCTGGGGCTGGGCGGCAGTCTGCTGGGCGTGGCCATTGCCGCCGTGGCGATTGCGGCAATCCCGGAGGCTGCAAGCGCCGCCTTCAATGATGTGACCTACGGGCTCACCTGGTCCGCCGCGCTCCAGGGGCTGGCTGTCGGGATCCTCGTCTCCCTGCTCTTCTCGCTCGTGCCGCTCCTGGAAGTCCGGCGTGTCAAGCCGCTCCTCCTCCTTCGCGGCGCGGACATGGCTGCGCCAGGCCAGGCAGGGCAGGACCGCCGGGTATTTCCGCTGTCGCTCCTCCCCGCGGCGGCTTTCCGCCTCGACCCGCTCCAGGTTGGCGCGGCCGTCCTGGTTTCAGGGGCGCTCGTCGCTGTAGCGGCGTGGCAGGCTGGTTCCCTGAACGTCGCGCTCGTGGTCTGCGGCGGGTTTGCCGGCGTGGCGCTCGTGCTGCACGCTGCCGGTGCGCTGCTGGTCCGCGCGGCACGCCCGCTGGCGTCCGCCGGATCCTTCCCCCTGCGGCATGCCGTCGGCAGTCTCATGCGCCCGGGCAACCAGACCCGCGTCATTCTGCTCGCGGTTGGTCTCGGCAGCTTCTTCGTGCTCGGAGTCCGGGCGTTGCAGTCCAACCTGCTCGACCAGTTCTCGGTGCAGCTCCAGCGCGGAGGGGCCGACATGTTCCTGATCGATATCCAGCAGGATCAGGTGGACGGGGTGCGCACCTTCATCGAGAAGGCCGCGGGCGTGGAGCCACGGCTGATTCCGGTCCTCCGCGCGCGCGTGACGGGGGTGCGCGGCGCCGACACGAATCTCGATGGACACGGGGAGGTGCGCGGACGGTCTCTGGGGCGCGAGTTCGTCATCACCTATCGGAACCATCTCGAGGCGAATGAAATCCTCGCGGAGGGAACGTTCTGGGACGGGGCGCCGCCGTTGCCGCCGGACGTCCAGGAAGGGGAAGTCTCAATCGAGTCGGGCCTGCGGGAGCGTGCCGGCATTGCGATCGGTGACGTCATGCGGTTCGACGTTCTCGGACGCGTCGTTCGCGCGCGCGTCACGAGCGTCCGGGACGTGGCGTGGGAGGACGCACGCAGCGGCGGGTTCATGTTCGTCTTCCGTCCCGGTCCGCTCGATCGCGCGCCGCATACCTATGTCGGCACGCTCCGGGCTCCGGAGGATCCGACGGGCCGCGCCCTGTTCCAGCGCGATCTCGTCGCCGCGTTTCCGAACGTCTCCGCGATCGACGGGCGCGAAGTGATGGCCACCGTTCAAGGAGTCCTCGACAACGTGACACTCGCCATCTCCGTCGTCGGAGCGGTGGCGCTCGCGAGCGGGGCCTTGATTCTCGTCGGCGCTGTGGCGATGACCAAGTTCCAGCGTGTTTACGAGGCCGCGGTGCTTCGTACGCTCGGGGCAAGCACACGGCTGCTCGCGACAATGCTGGCGCTCGAGTACACAGCGCTTGGACTGATTGCCGGGATGGTCGGGGCCGGGGGCGCGCTCGCCCTGAGCTGGGCGGTTTCGCGCTACGTGTTCGAGATCCCGTGGAGACCGGCCCCGCTGCTGCTCACGGTCGGCGCGCTGGTGACTGCCGTGCTGGTCGGGATCATAGGGGTGGTAGCGAGCGCCGACGTGCTGCGGAAGAAGCCACTCGCTACGCTCAGGGCCGAATGACAAGGGAAATGCCAAGAGTGCCAAAATTGCCAAGAATGCCAAAAATACCAGGAGTGCTAGCAGCGTAGGAGTCAGGGCGACGGTTGACCGAGCAGCGGTAGCGGGACCTCCAAAGGTTCAGGATCACGCGCACTGAAGCAGGCCTGACATCCCGGGCGAAACCGGATGTGCACTAGGGGCGGCGGGCTCGGCACGGGACGTTGCCGGCAGGTGCGCACGCCTGGACAGCACGACTGGCAGGCCGACTTGCGCTGCGCGAACCTGCTAAGATGAGCTCTTTGTGCCCGCCGGCACTTCGCGTCCCTGTGCCGGCGTCCGCGGCGAGCGGCGGGTGCCGCCCCGCTCGGAGGGAACTATGGACCAATCGCCGTTCAAGGAGGCGCTGCTCAGGAAGCGCGGCGAGATGCTGGCCGCCGGCAGCGCTGTGAAGCCGCTGCAGTCGTCGATGGATACGAACTCCCGCCAGGGCGATCTGGCTGACCAGGCCAGCGGGAACAACGAGGTCCACATCCACCTCAAACTGAAGCAGACCGACGCGAAGATTCTCCAGGCTATCGAAGAAGCGCTGTGGCGGATGGAAAAGGGAACCTACGGGATCTGCCGGGACTGCGGCGAGCCCATCGCGCCCGCCCGCCTCAACGCCATCCCATGGACGCGGGTGTGCATCACCTGCAAGGAAAAGCAAAGCTCGTGACATCTGCCGAGGTGCTGGAGTTTCTCCGAGAGTTCCACCGCGATAAGCACGTCCTGCGGGAGCAGCACGCATCCGCCGCACGCTTCGTCACGAACTACGACTTCAACAATACGTACCAGTACGTCATCGCGCGCGAAGACATGCACCTGCGGTGGTTGATCGATGCGATCACGGACCTTGGCGGCCAGCCCGATGAAGGGTCAGTCCCCGAGGTGGAACCTGGCAAGGCCGGCGACGCACAGGTCTCGGTCATTACCGCCGACAGGGACAGCGCTGCCGGATTCGTCGAGAAGTGGCGCTCCCGGGTTGACACACTGCCTCATGCCAGGCACCGCACGATGCTCCGGGTGATCCTCGGCGAGATCGTGGAGCAACAGCGGTTCTTCGATCTGGCGCTTGCCGGCCGTACCGACCTGCTTGGCCGCCGGGCCGACGGGGCAGGCACGGGCGGTGGCGTCATGCCGACGAGATGGGTCGGGGGCCGGTAGCGCGCCCGCGAGCTCGTGAAGCCTGTTGTCGTCGCGATCGGCAGTAACCTGGCGGACCGCCAGGCCGCCATTCGCTTTGCCGTCGAGCGGCTCTCGGGCGCACTTTCCCGCCTCACACTCTCGCCGATCATCGAAACAGAACCGGAAGGGCAGGGGCTGCAGGAGCAGCCCCTGTACCTGAACGCCGTCGTCGTGGGGGAGAGCTCGCTGTCTGCGAGGGAGATGCTGAACGCGCTGCTGTCGATAGAGACGGAGTTCGGGCGGACGCGGCCGTCGCCCAACGCCGCGCGTACCCTCGATCTCGATTTGATCCTGTCCGGTCAGGAGGTCATCGATGAGCCCGGGCTGCAGGTGCCGCACCCGCGCTTCCGTGAGCGGTTCTTCGTCCTCGGACCGCTCGCGGAGGTGGCGCCGGACCTCAGCGATCCGGTGACCGGCTTGAAAGTCTGGGAGTTGCTTCGGGCGCTGCTTCGGGACGAGTCGCGATAAAAAAAGGCCGGGCACCGGCCCGGCCTCTCGCGGGAGCCTCTGGCACCACGCTCGTGCGTCGAACGCGCTACTGCTTGCGGTAGACGCGCTTCGTGGTGCCGCGCGCGTTCGTGCTCTCGACCGTCAGCACGTTCCCCGCAACCGTCCACGTCTCCGTCGTGTCGACCGTCTGGTCGCCCATGGCCTGCTTGGTGTTGATCACCAGCTTCTGACCGTCCCACTTGGCCACGGACGTGGACTCCATCGTGTTGCCCCTGCGGCCGGTCATGGTGTTCTTGCTCTCGCTGCCGTCAAGCTTGTACGTGGTGACGACCTTGTTGTCCCCCATGGTCCGCTCGATCGTCAGTGCGTTGGCCGCCTGCTTGATGGTTGCCGGGCCGGTCCCGAGTGCGCCGCCACGTCCCCCGCCGCGGCCGCCCCCACCCCCGCCGGCAGCGGGTGCCCCGCCGCCCCCGGCCGGCGCGCCAGCCGCGCCACTGGCGTCGGCATCCAGCGTCCACGTACCGGAGAAGTCCGCCTTCTGGGCCCATGCGAGCGTTGACACCGCGAGAATCATCGCGGCGATCGTTCCAATCCGTGCCACCTTCATATTGAGCTCCTTGTGAGACTCTGCACCAGCTATTCGTATCTGAGTGCTTCGATAGGGTCAAGCCCCGCGGCTTTGCGCGCAGGGTAGAACCCGAAGAACACGCCCGTCGCGGCGGCGAACCCGAAGGCCATCCCGATTGCGTTGGGCGGGATGGAGGTCGGCCACTGGAAGAAGCTCTCGACCGCGGCCGACAGCCCGAAGCCCAAGCCGATACCGAGCAGTCCACCAAAAAGGCTGATCACGATCGCCTCGACCAGGAACTGGAGGAGCACGTCTTTGCCGCGCGCGCCGATGGCGAGGCGGAGTCCGATCTCGCGCGTGCGCTCGGTGACCGACACCAGCATGATGTTCATGATCCCGATACCGCCAACCAGGAGCGACACCCCCGCGATCGCAGCCAGGAGCGTGGTCATCGTCCGGGTCGTTTCTGTGCGGACGCTGGCGATTTCCTCCTGCGTGCGGACCATGAAGTCGTCGGGATCCCCGGGCCCCAGCTTGTGCCGGGCCCGAAGCACCTCGCCAACCGCCGCCGCGACCGGTGCCGTGTCGGCTGTCACGGACGAGACCGAAATGTTGTTGATGTGCTGGATGCCCTGGAGCTTCTTCTGGACCGTGGTATACGGCGTAAAGATGGTGTCGTCCTGGTCCTGGCCGAACGACCCCTGCCCCTTGCTGGTCATCACGCCGATCACCTTGAAGGGCTGATTCCGGATGCGCATGATCTGCCCTGTTGGATCCACGTCGGGGCCGAACAGCGTATCGGCCACCACACTGCCGAGTACTGCGACCTTCGCCGCCGAGTTGACGTCCTGCTGGGTGAAGAACATCCCGTACCGCACGGGCCACACGCGGATGTCCGGGAAATCGACGTCCGTCCCTTCGATACGGGTGGACCAGTTCTGGTTTCCGGCGATGACCTGTCCGCGCGAGTTGACACCCGCTGCCACGTACTGCACGCCGGGGACGTCACGCAGGGCGGCCGCGTCGTCGGCCGTCAGCGTGGTGGCCATTCCCTGACCCTGGCGGACGCCAGCCGCCTGGAAGTTGCCCGCATTCACGTTGATCAGGTTCGTCCCGGCCGACTTGACCTGATCTTCGATCGTCGCCTGCGCTCCGCGGCCGAGCGCCACCATCGTGATGACGGCACCGACGCCGATGATCATGCCGAGCATCGTCAGGACCGTGCGCATCTTGTTGCGATTGAGCGCCTTCAGCGCGATGCGGAACGTCATCAAAATGGACATCGAAATTCTCCTAGCTCACGCCGCCGAGGTGGTCGGCCGGGACTACGTCGGCCGGTTCGTTGGGAAGGTCGGGCTCGGGCGGCGGCAGCGCTGCCAGCTCTTTGGCTGCGTCGCGGCGGTTCGTGATCTGCTGGTCGATCTGGATCCGGCCGTCCCGGAACCGCACGAGACGCGTGCCGTATTCCGCGATGTCCGTCTCGTGGGTGATCAGGATGATCGTGATCCCCCGCTCAATGTTCAACCGCTGGAAGATGCCCATCACCTCGACGCTCGTGTGGGTGTCGAGGTTCCCGGTCGGCTCGTCGGCAAGGATGATCGAGGGCTGGTTGATGAGCGCACGCGCGATTGCCACGCGCTGCTGCTGGCCGCCTGACAGCTGATTGGGGTAGTGATGATAGCGGTCGGCCAGGCCTACCGAGCCCAGTGCGTCCATGGCGCGCCTGTGGCGCTCTGCGGTTTTCATCTTGGACCCGCCGTTGTACAGCAGCGGCAGCTCCACATTATCGAGCGCGGTCGTCCGCGACAGCAGGTTGAACCCCTGAAAGACGAAGCCAATCTTGATGTTCCGGATCGCAGCGAGCTCGTCCTTCGACATCCGCGAGACGTCCTTCCCATCGAGGAGATACTGTCCGCTCGTCGGCCGGTCCAGGCAGCCGAGGATGTGCATCAGGGTCGACTTGCCGGAACCGGACGGGCCCGTCACGGCGACGAACTCGCCCGCCTCGACGTCCATGTTCGCCCCGCGGAGCGCCCGAACCGTGACCTCCCCGACGATGTAGGTCTTGACGAGGTCTTTGACGGAAATGACTGCCATGGTTAGTCCTTCAGGGCCGCGACCCTCAGCCGCCCCCCCGGCCGCCGCCGCCGCCCCCTCCGCCACGGCCTCCGGGTCCGCCGCGCTGGGGGCCCATCAGCGGATTGCTTCCCGGAGCCTGTCCCGGCGTCGCGCGCTGCTCCAGACCGGTGGTCATGTTCACGACCACCTCACTTTCTTGGGGGATCTCGGCGGCGTTCACGATTTCGCTGAAGCTGCCGTCGGTGACCCCCAGCCGGAGCCGCAGGGGCTTCAGCTGGCGGCTGCTGAACGTCCAGGCAAGGCCGGGACGCTCCTGGATCTGAATGGGTGCAAACAGGGAATCGATTGTCGTCGCACCACCCGGAGCTGTCGGGGTGGGTGCTGCATTGGCGCGAGCGCCGGTATTTCCCCGTGCCGCACCCGGAGCGCCTCCGCCGCGTGCCTGTGCGCCGCCTCCCCCTTCTTTCATTCGCGCCTGGAAACGCTCACGATCCTCGGGGCTCATCGAGGCCATCCGCTCTTCCATCCGCCGCTGCCGCTCTTCCGGCGTCATGTTCGGGTCGAATCCGCCACGCCCCTGACCACGTCCGGCGCCTCCCTCGGCCCCGGCCTGCGGGCCCGCCGCTGGTGTGCCTTCTCCTGGCGCATTCTGCCGCCCGCCCTGCCGTCCGCCTGCCGCAGCCCCCTGCCCCGGAGCTCCGGCGCCACCCGCTGATGCGGGGGAGGGACCATCAATCGGCGCTCCGCCGGCCCGCTGCCCCTCGGCGCCCCTGCCGCCCCCGCGGCCGGCGAACCCGCCGCGTCCGCCACGTTCGAGCTCCGGCGGCACCTCCTGGTTCAACACCGCGAACATCTCGGTCGTCGGACGGAAGCTGAGGGCCCGATTCGGAATCCGGAGCACGTTGTTACGGCGCGCGATCTCGATCGTCACGTTCGCCGTCATTCCCGGCTTCAGCTTCAGCTCGCTGTTCGGGACGCTGATCACCGTCGAGTAGGTAACGACATTCTGCACGACCGCCGGCTGCAGGCGAACCTGCTCGACGGCGCCGGTGAACGTCTCGGTGGGGTAGGCGTCCACCCGGAAGGTGACCACCTGCCCGGGGCGCATGCGGCCCACGTCCGCCTCGTCGATGCTCGCGAGCACCTGCATCTTCGTCAGGTCGGCGGCGATGATGTAGAGCGTTGGTGCGTTCATGCTCGCGGCAACGGTCTGTCCCTGGTCCACGTTCCGCGAGATCACGATGCCGTCAATGGGGGCGGTGATGGTTGTGTAGCCAAGGTTCACGCGCTGGTTGTTGAGCTGCGCACGGGCCTGGGTGAGGGCGGCTTCCGACGAGCGGATCTGGGCCTCGGAGGACTTGACGTTCACCTCCGCCGTCTCGAGCTCCGAGCGCGGAATCAAACTCTTCTCTGACATCTGCTGCGCACGCTCGTACTTGTGCTTCGCGTCGGCGAGCGCCACCTTCAGGCGTTCGAGATCCGCTTCCGCGCGTACGACGTTCGCCTGCTGCTGCTCGATTTGCGTCTGAATCAGCTGCGGATCCAGCCGCGCGATGACCTGCCCCTTCCTCACGATGGAGTTGAAGTCGGCGTACAGCGCCTCGACGACGCCGGACACCTGCGTGCCCACCTCCACGGTCTCCACCGCTTCGAGCGTGCCCGTTGCGCCCACGGTGTCGACGACGTCGCCGCGACTGAGCGGCTGTGTCTGGACGGCGGGCTCCGGCGTGGCGTTCCGGACCCTGTACGCGTAGGCTCCGGCCCCGACGATGACGAGCACGAGAAGGACGATGGTCAGCTTTTTCATGAGTGTGTGAATCCTGTCGTCGTATCTACGACGTGGCGATCAGGAATGCTTCGGGGCGTGCGGCTTGAGCACACCCTTCCAGCCCTCCTCGACAATCGTGTAGAGCGTGGGCACGAACACGAGTGTGATCAGCGTCGAGGCGGCGAGTCCGCCAACGACGACGCGCGCGAGCGGCGCCTGGAGCTCGGCCCCCTCGCCGATCCCGAGCGACATGGGAATCAGCCCGAGACAGGTCGTCAGCGAGGTCATGAGAATCGGGCGCAGCCGCGTGCGGCCCGCCGTTTCCACCGCCTCGCGGATGCCCATGCCGTCGCGCCGGCGAAGCACGTTCGTGTAGTCGACGAGCAGGATCGCGTTGTTGACAACGATGCCCCCCAGCATGATCACGCCGATGTAGGCCTGCAGGCTGAACGTCGTGTCGGTCAGCTTCAGCGCGAGAACGACGCCGATGGCGGAGAGCGGAACCGAGAACATGATGATGAACGGATCCCGGAGCGACTCGTACTGCGACGCCATGACGGCATAAACAAGAATGATCGACAGCAGCAGCATCCACTGCAGCTGTGAGAACGCCTGCGCCTGGGCCTCTGCTTCCGCGCCAAAGCCGACGGTGAAGCCCTGCGGCACCCCCATCTCGGGAATCCTCTGGTTGACCGCCGCGATGGCGTCACTCAGTGCCACCTCCGGTTCGGCGTTGACGCGAGCCACACGCTGCTGGTTCTTGCGCTGGATTTCGGTCGGTCCGGACTGCGTGCGCAGCGTCACGAGGTTCTTGGCCTCGAGCACCTGCCCCTGTGGCGTGCTGATCCGCACCGCGTTGATGTCCTCCGCACGCTCACGGTCTTCCTGCCGGAGGCGCACCACGATCGGGTATTCCTTTCCTTCCTGCCGGAAGAACGCCGCCTGGGTGCCTCCCACGCTCGTGCGGATGCTGTTGGCCACGTTCGTCACCGTGAGGCCGAGGAGGGCGGCCTTCGGCCGATCGACCTCGATCGCCAGCTCGGGACGTCCCTCTTCGCGGCCGATCTGGGCGTTCCGCACTTCCGGCGTCCCGTCCATGATCTCCTTGGCCGCGCGCGACAGGCGGCTTGCCTCCGCCAGATCGTCGCCGCGAATCTCCAGAGCCATGCGGCTGTCGCCGCCCCCCAGCAGAAGGTTCATCTGGAAGTTGCCCCCGGAGGCTCTGGTGCTGATCCGGACACCGGGTATGACGCCGGTCAACTGCCGGTTCAGGTCGCGGGCGATATCCTCGCTCGAGCGCTTCCGCTCGGTCTTCGGGGTCAGTCGGATGGTTGCGCTCACGCGTGTGCCCCCGCCGCCGAACCAGCCTCCACCGCCCGCTTGCGTGATGACTTCTTCCTTCTCCGCGACCGCCTCGTTGATGAGCGACTCGAGCCGGAGGGCGACATCCTCTGCCCGATCGATTCGCGTGCCGGGCGGGAGCTCGGCCGAGACGGCGACCTCCCCTTCATCGGTCGCCGGCATCAGCTCGACCGGAATTGTGGGGAGGATGAGGAGTGCCGCAACCACCGCAGCGGTGCCCAGCCCCACCACGGTCGGCCGGTGAAAGAGGGCGCGGTGCAGGAAGCGGCGATATCCCTCGTCGACGCCGTTCAGCGCACGCTCACTCATCGTGAACAGGCGGCCCGTGACCCCGCGGCGTTGGTCGGCCGGGGTCGGCAGCTTCAGCATCCACGAGCACAGCACCGGCACGATCGTCACCGCAACGAACAGCGACATCAGCAGCGAGAACATGACGACGATCGCCAGCTGCTTGAACATGATGCTCGACACGCCGGTCAGGAAGAGCAGCGGCACGAACACGGCCACGTGGGTCAGCGTCGAGGCCAGGATGGCCGACCAGACTTCCTCAGCCCCCTCGATGGACGCCTGCACGCGGCTCTTGCCCGCTTCCATGTGCCTGAAGGTGTTCTCGAGCACGACGATCGAGGCGTCGACGATCATGCCCACGCCGAGCGCCAGCCCCCCGAACGTCATCGTGTTCAGCGTGTACCCGCCGAAATAGAGCAGCGCGAAGGTGCCGATGATCGAGATCGGGATCGAAATGCAGATGATCACCGTCGCGCGAATCTCCCGCAGGAACAGGAAGATGATGGCCACGACCAGGATGGCCCCCAGCCACGCGGCTTCCTTCACGGCCGAGATCGACCGGCTGATGAAGACGGAACTGTCGTTCAGGATGGTGAGCCGGACGCCGGGAACTTCCTGATTCAGCCGGGCGACCTCCTGGCGGATGCCGTCGGCCACCCCAACGGTGTTCTGGCCGGACTGCTTCTGCACGCTCATGCGCACGCCCGGCCGGCCGTTGATGCGCATCAGCTGCCGGCGGTCTTCGGTCGCGTCCTTCACCTCCGCGATGTCGCGCAGGTACACCGGTACCCCCTGGCGGGTCATCACCACCAGGCTGCGGATGTCGTCCAGATTCCTGAACTGTCCCTGGTTGCGCACCAGGTAAGTCAAGTCCCCTTCGTCGATCTCACCAAGGGGAGTGTTCTGGTTCTCGGAGCGGAGCAGGGAGACGATGCGGTCGACGGGGAGGTCGAGGGCGGCGATCTTCTCTTTGGAGAGCTCCACGTGAATCTGGCGACGCAAGCCGCCGTTCACGGTGACCGATGCCACCCCTGCGACCCGCTCGAGGCGCGGTGTCAGTTCGTGTTCCGACAGCTCACGCAGTGTGACGCGGTCGAAGTCCCCCTCGACGCCGATGCTCATAATCGGCATGGCATTCGAATCGAACTTGAAGATCTGGGGAGGCTCCGCCTCCTGCGGCAGCCGCCCGCGCGCGCGGTCGATCCGGTTTCGCACGTCGTCGGCCGCTTCGTTGAGGTCGGTGCCCCAGACGAAGTTCAGCGTCACGCGGCTCGAGCCTTCGGAGGAGGTCGACTCCAGCCGCTCGAGTCCCGCGACCGCGCTGACGGTCTGTTCGATGGGGCGCGTGATGAGCTCCTCGATTTCGAGCGGCCCGACGCCGGAGTACCCGACCCTGATGGTCAGGCTGGGGTACTCGATGTCGGGCATGAGATCGACCGGCAGCCGGGTCAGGGAGACGACACCAAGCAGGACGACCACCGCCACGATCATGAACATCGTGACGGGCCTGTGAATGGCTAGACGCGGGATACTCATCTCGTCCTCTCCGGGCGCGCTTCGGGTTGTCCTTCGCCGCGTCCCCTCTCGCCCGTGGCGAGCAGAATCGGATCGCCGTCGCGCAGGGCGCCCGCGCCGACGGTAATGACCCTGGCACCTTCAGGGATGCCGCCGAGAATCTCTACACGCTCGATTGTGCGGATGCCCGTTTCGACCGGCAGGAAGCGGGCAACGAGGCCGGGGGTGCCTCCGCCCCCGGGGCCCGCGGCGCCAGCCTGACGCCCTCCAGAGTTGGCAGGAGCGCCCGGGGCCGCTGTGCGTGCCACGGCCTCGGCGCCTTCGGCCGGTGCCCCCTCGCCTCTCCGCCCCTGCCCGGATTCACCAGCTGCAGGGCCAGCGGCGCGGCCCGCCGGTGCCGGCTCGGCGATGAAGACACCGGAGCGGCCTTCGTAATCAACGAGAGAGTTGCGCGGCACGGTCAGGGCCTCGCCGCGCGTCTCAACGGTGAGCTCCACGCGTGCGTACATTCCGGGCTTCAGTCGAAAACCGGGATTCGGCACTTCAATCTCCATCTCCGCCGTTCGTGTCGAGGGGTCAAAGACGGGCGCCACCCGGCTGACGGTGCCGGAAAATTTCTCCCCGGGATACGCGTCCACTTCCATGATGGCTGGAGTGCCCGCCCGCACCTGCTTCACATCGCGCTCCACGAGGTTCGCGACGAGACGCACGGTGCGGATATCCACGACAGCGGCGACCGGCGAGTTGGCGCCGACCGAGGAACCGGGATCCAGGTAACGCCGGCTGACGAAGCCGTCGACGGGAGAGACGATGTTGGTGTTGGCGAGCGTGATCTTCAGTTCGTCGAGCCGGGCCTTGGACTGCTCGAACTGCGCCCGTGCCAGGTCGAGCTGCGCGATCGCGGCCTGGTGGCGCGCCTCTGTGTCGTCGTAGGTCTGCTGGGGCAGGAGCTCCCTGTCGACGAGGCTCTTGGAGCGATCCAGATTGGTCTTCGCAAGCTTCAGGTCCGCCTCACGCTGCCGGATGGTGGCCTGAGCCACCTGGTACGACGCCTCGGCCTGGCGGACCTGCTGCTGAATCTCCTCATCTTCGACCCGCGCCAGGACCTGACCACGGCGCACGGTGTCGCCAAGCTTCACGTTGACGGCCTGCAGACGGCCGTTCACCCTGGGGGCCACCTCCACGGTGGCCGCTCCGATCAGGTTGCCCACGACGAGGACGTGATCCGACAGGGCACCGCGTGAGACGGTCGCGAACTCGACCGGCATGGGGCCGCGGGGACCTCCGCGTCCGGCCCGACCACCGGTCCGACCGCCGCCCCCACCGCCGGCCGGTGACAGCCCCGCTGCCTCGGTGGCGGGCGCGCTGTTCCGCTTGTAGAGAAGCCCGCCGGCGACGGCCAGCACGGCAACCATGATGAAGATGACGCTCTTGCGCATTGATGTCCCGCGTTCCTACCGGATGGCTGTGACCGCGCGGGACGTGCCGGCGAGCTGCGAGCGCTCGAAGTCGACCTGTGCCTTACGGTAGTTGAGAATGTTCCGCAGTTCGGTGGAGCGCGCATCGGCCAGATCGCGCTGGGCCTGCACCACCTCGAAGTTCGTCGCCATACCCACCTCGAACTTGCTCTGCGCGGCGGCGAGGCGCTGCTCGGACAGCTCACGGGCAACTGCCGACGCCTGGACCGCCTCGAGGCTGTTCTGAACCGTCAACGCGGCGTTGGTCACCTCGGTGGCGATGATGAGCTCTGCCTGCCGCACCTGCGCCTGCGTCTGTGAGACCTGCACCCGGGCGCGCGCGTAGTTGGCTTCCTGCTGGCTCTGACCGATCGGGTAGTTGAAGTTCAGCCGGACGGACCAGGTCGGCGCCGCAAAATTCCCGAGCGTGCGCAGTGCGTCCCGGTATCCGCCGGGAATGGTCGAGGTCACCGCGCCGCCGATGGCGCCCTGCTGCCGCACGAGAACCGGTCCGCCGCGTCCCTGCAGGTTGTAGTTGGCAATGAGGTTCAGATCCGGCAGCGTCTGATTGCGGAGGTTCGTCATCGCGATCTGGTTCTGCTCGAGGCTGCGCTGGGCGACCGCGATATCGGCCCGGTTGGCGAGCGCGTTGCGGACGGCCCCCTCCAGATCGAGCGGCTCGGCGACGGGGGAGGGGCGGTCGGTCGGCTCGATGACGGCGTTCCAGAGGTCGTCGTCCGTTCCGCCGACGATCAGCCGCTTCAGCGCGAGCTCGTTCGTCCGGCGGGTGGCTTCGGCCGTGACGAAGGTCTGGCGCCGCGTGGCTTCCTCGGCCTGCGCCTGGACGATGTCAATCGGCGCCATGGTCCCGATCTCCACCCGCGAGCGGTTGTCCTGTACCAGTTTCGTGGAGAGCTCGAGGGAGCGCCGCGCCGCCTCGACGTTCTCGATCGCAAACACCAGATCCCAGTAGGCGTTGCGGACGCTGGCCTCCGTGATGGTCAGGGTGGAGCGCAGGTTCAGGTCCGTGATCTGCTGCTGCAGGCGGGTGATCAGCAGGCTGGAACGGGTCTGATCCGTCCGGAAGTTCCGCATGAGGGGCTGCGTGTACTGCGCCTGGAAGTTGGACGTGAACGCCGGGTTGCGCAGTGCGGTCGACTGAGAGGTCTCGAGCCGGGTGTTGTTGAAGTTGGCGAGCAACTGCCCGCCGCCCCAGCGCAGGTTCTGCTGCACACCGCCGTTCCACTGTGTGCTGTCACTCGTGATCTGGTTCGCGCTCGCGCCGACGCCCCCCGCCAGCTGATCGGAAGGAAGCTGGGTCTGGCTCTGGGTGAACAGACTGGACGTCAGGGTCGGACGGTAGACCGACCACAGCCCGGCCACCTGGAGGTCGAGGAGCTGGGGCTCGAGCCGCTGAACCTGGACGTCGAGGTTCCGTTCGAGCGCACGGGTCACTGCGTCGTCAGCCGACAGGCTCACCGTCGGCCCGGTGGCCATTACCGCAGGCTGCCCGGTCGGAGCCGGTTGTACGGCCTGCTGCATCGCCTGTGCGATGAGGTCCTTCACGCGGTCGTTCGGCGCCTGCTGCGCGGCGGCAGGAACGGCGACGGACAGGACGACGGCAGCTGACAGGAAAAGAGGGGTCTTACTCACAAAAGGCCTCCAGGAGATCTACGGACACGTGAACTTGAACCGGAAAAATTACCGGGCGCGGTCGGACGGCGATGGTCTCTCCCCGCGCTTGGCGTTCTGACGGGCGCGCACGGCTTCGAGCTTCACACGCTGTTCCTCGCTGAGCAGCGCGTGAATGCGATAGAGCATCAAGCTGCGCATCTTGTTGTGGTGCGATCGTGCGCTCTCGACCCGATCCAGCTGGAGGCTCACGAAGGCGATGTCCGCCTTGTGTTCCTTGATGGTCCGGGACAGATCCTGCTCGGCCCTCTCCAGATCTTGACGCGCTTCGCGGAGCCTTGGAATCGTTGTCTCGAAAATGTCATTGATTGCAGCCGACTGCGCATCCGTGATGCCGAGCTCCGCGCGGTCGTACAACCACCACTTCCAGCGGTCCCGCTCCTCCGCGGGGCGGTCGGCCGCAGGTTGAGGAGTGTCCTTGCCCTTCTTGGCTGGCGCCTGGTCGGCGTTGCCGGAGCGGACCTGTCCCGCAGCCGCCCCCGCGAACGGCGCGATTACAGGGGCACACACCACCGCGAAGGCCAGAAGCCACGTCGTCATTCTTCCCATCGTTGTTCTCGGAACGGTCTGCCGGATGTATGGGCGTCGTGCAGGCCGCAACTCGTGCGGACCAGCTGCAGCCGGAGGGGCGCTCGCCGTGAAGCGGATTCGAGAGCCTCGCCGACTACACCCGTATTACGATGGGGCTACCGCTGATGTTTACCGTCAATAGGAACATTCGCCGGCTGGCGGTGACATCAGGAATCGCTAAGCCGCTGCGAATACGGCACATCAGAGACTGGCAGACCTGTTGCAGAGCTGCGTGGGCCGGCGCCGGCATTGGGGTGCGTTTCGGCACTCGAATCATTCCTGGAGGAGCACAGTCGTGCGAACACGAACCCTGGCAGGTGTGACCCTCATTCTTCTGTTCTCGCTCGCCCTGGGCGCCGCCTGGGCGGGCACCCGCGACGAGGCGGTGCTCACCGTACAGGTCAGTTCAGCCGAGCACGAAGTGGTGGAGGGGTACTTCACGCTGGGGGACAACACCACTATCATGGCGAAGCCCGGGTCCGATCTCTACAAGTTCCTGTCGCGGCAGCGGGGCCGCACTATCAAGATCACGTTGACCGAGGCAGGTAAACCAGGCCTCTCGACGCTCGAACGCTGAGCGCGCCTACCGGCAGAAGTCTTCGAGCCGCTTGATCACCTGCCCGACGATGTTGTTCGGGGTCGAGGCGCCGGCGGTGAGCCCGATGTGCAGGGCGCCGGTCAGAGGCAGCCAGTCGCGCGTGGTCTCTTCCCGGCCCGTCGTGGTGGAGGGGGCCCCTACCGGCCTGTGCCGCACCTCGTCCTTCGACAGCAGGCATTCCGGGTCGGCGATATGGAAGGTCCGCACCCGGTCGGCGCAGATCCGCGCCAGATTGCACGTATTGCTGCTGTTGTAGCCGCCAACGACCAGCATGAGGTCGAGCCGCTGCTCATCGAGCAGCGCCAGCACGGCATCCTGCCGCTCCTGCGTCGCGCTGCAGATCGTGTCGAACGCCCGGAAGTGGTGCGGGAGCGCGTCGCCATACCGGTCGGCCATGGCCTCGCGGAACATCTCGCCAATCGCCAGAGATTCCGACATCAGCATGGTCGTCTGGTTGGCGCAGCCCACACGGACCAGGTCCTGGTCGGGATCGAATCCGGGTGAGCAGGCATGACCGAAGCGGTCGAGAAATGCCTGCCGATCCCCGCCGTGCCGGACGTAGTCGCAGACCACAGCGGCCTCGTCCCGGTCGAGCAGCACGAGGTAGCGGCCATTCGGATACTTGAGCGCCTGGGACGCCGTAGCGCGGGTCTCCTCGTGCTTTACCTTGCCGTGGATCACGGCGGTGTATCCGTCCTGTGCGTAGCGGATCACGTTCTTCCAGACGTTCAGCACGGACCCGCACGTCGTGTCCACGAGGGTGCACCCCTGCGAGGTCAGCTGCGCCATCTCCGAGACCGTCACGCCGAAGGCGGGGAGAATGACGACGTCGTTTGCCCCAAGGGTTTCGCTGCGCTCGGAGGGGTCGGAGAGGAATCGGATGCCGCTGTCCCTCAGCCTGTCGTTGACGTGTGGGTTGTGGATGATCTCGCCGGTGAGGAAGACGTTCCGGCCCGGAAATCGCCGCCTGGCCTGGTAGGCGTAGTCCACGGCCCGGTCGACTCCGTAGCAGAAGCCGAACTCGCGCGCGAGATGGATCGTCAGCCGGCCGGACTCGAACCGGTAGTCCGCCGCACGGACGCCGTCAACGACCGCACTGTCGTACGCCGCCGCCAGCTCGCCGGCGACGGCCTCCTTCATGTCGAGGCCTTTACGGAAGATCACCGGTTGTGTCGTTGCCAAGGGAATCCGATCAACGGGGGTCGTAGTCGCGCGAGCCTGGAGTGATCGCGTTCAGGTATTGAAGTGACTCCGGAACACGGGCTTGAGACGGCAGGTCCGCCTCGTACAGCTGGGCTTCATCGCTGAGCTGCGACGCGGGCTGCACGCTCATCAGACCCGGTTCGGCGGCAACGGTGCCGCGGGCGATTTGCTGCGGAGCGGCCTCGGATACGGCACGCCCGTCCGCGGCAGGCGTGAAGTTTATCCACTGGCCGAGACCGAGCCCCACCACGAGGCCTGCGGCTGCAGCACTGGCAATCCATGCGCGACCCCCTCCGGTCGGTGCCGCCACTGGTGCGGCGTGCCGGGGGAACGAAATGACGCGGGCCGGGTGGTCCAGGGCCTCGAGCCGGCGGGCGATCTGCGCCCGCTGTGCGGCGAGCCGCTCGATCGTCATGGCCTCGTCGGCCTCCGCGCGGGCGTCGAGGCGGACGGTGTCGAGCCAGCCGGAGAATGCTGCGAACCGCGCGCGGCACGGGCCGCAGTCGCGCAGGTGGGTCTCTCCGGGGCCATCCGATTCCGCCCCGCCGAGCGCCCACCGGTCCGCCCACACGCCTGCACACGCGGCGTCGTCCAGATGCGGTTTAAGAAGTCCCACGGCCATCCTCCGTCAATAGACCCCGTAACTTGCGAATTGCCCGGAACAGGTGGACCCTGACCGTAGATTCGTTCAAACCCGTAATGGCGCTGACCTCCCGGGAGGTGCAGCCTTCGTAATGACTCAGCATAATCACGAGACGCTGACGATCGGGCAGCTTCCCCAGAGCCTCGGCCAGCTGCTGCCGGCGTTCCCTTGCCAGCACCTGATCTTCCGGCGAGGGCCCGTGCCCGGGGGTGCGTTCCGCAAAATCCCGGTCCGTTCCCCCGGTGTCGGGCATCGACACGATCCAGCGTTCCCGCCGGGTGCGCGCCTTGATCCGATCCAGGCACCCGTTGATCAGGATCCTCGTGAACCAGACCTCGAACGGCAGCTCTTCGCGGAAGGTCGACAGGTGCGAATAGGCCTTGACGAAGGCATCCTGCACGGCTTCGTCCACTTCCGCGCTGTCGCGCAGGTAGTGATACGCGATCCTCCCCGCCCGCCGCTGATGTCGCAGGACGAGCTCCGTGTAACGTTCCCGGGCCTCGGCGTGCCTGCCGTCGGCCTGCATGGCTTTGACGGCGGAGGCGGCGGCACTGTCCGCCTCGCGCGGTCCCGCGCCGGCAGCTTGAGCTCCTGTCATGTAATTACGCCCGGCTGCCCGCACCGTTTACCGCCGCCTGTCTCTGAATCGTCCGTTACTGCCACCAGTACAACCGGTTACAACATTATATGCGGCCCGGTGCGCCAGCTGCGGGGGGCCCGGTCGGAGCGGAATGAGGGGGAGGTCACCGGAGCCGCACGAGTCGCGTTCCGGGGTAATACTGCGCCAAGACCTGTTCAGGTCCGGCGCCTGCCCGCAGTCTCGCGAGGGCACCCGCCTGGCACAACCCGACACCGTGCCCGTAGCCCGCGCCGGAGAACACGAACGAGTTCCCCTCGCGCGCAAGGGAGAACCGGGTGCTCCTGATGGCCCGGGCTCCGAACGCGCGGTTGAGCACGTCGCGAAGTTCCTCCCCCCGGACGAGCGGTTCGCGCTCTCCCCGCAGGACGACCAGGGCCGCACGTCCGCCGGCGTCCCGCTGCACGACGGCAATTGCGGACAGCTGCCGGCCCACCCGTGTCCGCGCATCCTTGTTGAGCGCCGCGAGGAGATCCCCGGCCCTCGCCGTGAACGTCCAGCTGGCGTGTGCCGTGCGGGCTGCTCCTTCGTCCGCAATCGCAACCAGGTAAGGATGGGCGGCAGTGCCCCCCCAAACGTCTCGTGCCGCGCTCGTGTGCCCCCCGCAGTCGGCGTGATAGACGGCCGATGCGGGTGAGGTGCCGAACCAGAGGACCGCCGAGGCGGTGTGCCGCGCAGCCGTTGACGCGGCGGCACTCCACCGGGAGGCAGCCCCCCGTGGGGGGGCGTACAGCTGGCAGTGGGTCGTGGCGCACAGGTCGAACCCCTCACGCGCGTGGCGCCCCAGGTGAGCTATCGCGTACGTCCGAGCCACGATCGCCTGCAGCTGCAGCATCCTGGAGGCCACCTCCGGCGGGGCAGTGCCCGGGGAGAACTCCGACAGGACGGCTCCCTGCACGTACTCCTCGAACCTGACCTGCCGGACCGGGCCGGACGCCCCAAGCCTGACCCGCACGTGGGCGGGGGCGCGAAGCGCGGGGCGTTCAGATGGACCAGAAGTTACACCTGGCGCGCACGCGCTCGCCACCAGGAGGCCGAGAATCCATGGAAGGCAGCGGGCCCGTTTCATGTGGACGGTATCGGCGTCAAGGAATGCTAAGGTAAGCGCGGGTGTCGAGAATCCTCCTGATAGACGATGACCCCGACGTCCGCGCCAGCATCGAGCGCATGCTGCGGGGGGGCGGATACGCGGTGCAGTCTGCCGGCTCGGGGGAGGAGGGATTCGCGCTGGCCCGGCACGGGGCGTACGACGTGATCCTCTCGGACATGCGGATGCCCGGCCTGTCTGGCCTCGATATCCTTCGCAAGCTCCGGGACGTCCGCGTCGACACGGCGTTCATCATCATGACCGGCTTCGGCACGGTGGATACAGCCGTCGAGGCCATGAAGCTCGGAGCGGTTGACTTCGTCCAGAAGCCCTTCTTCCGGGACGAGCTGCTCATGCGCGTGCGCTCGGCGTCGGAGCGCCGTCAGCTCGCCCGTCAGGTGGACCTGCTCCAGAGGCAGGTCGAGCCGGCCGGTTCCACCCAGGCGCTGATCGGTGCGAGCCCGCAGATGCAACGCGTCAGGGACCTGATCACCCGCGCGGGTTCCGCCTCGGGCACGGTCCTCATCACCGGGGAAACCGGTACGGGCAAGGAACTCGTCGCGCGCGCGATCCACGGAGCGAGCCCGCGCCGCGCGAATGGCTTCGTGGCACTGAACTGCGCGGCACTCACCGAATCCCTCCTGGAAAACGAGCTGTTCGGCCATGCGCGCGGCGCCTTCACCGACGCGCGAGCCTCACGCCCCGGGCTCATCGAACATGCCAGTGCCGGAACGCTCTTCCTGGACGAAATCGGCACCATGCCCAAGGGTTTGCAGGCCAAGCTGCTGCGGGCCCTGGAAGCCGGAGAGATCCGGCGCATCGGCGAGAACGACACCCGGCAGGTCGACGTCCGGTTCCTTGCGGCCACGAACGTGGACATCCAGTCGGCGGTCGAGGCGGGGGAGTTCCGCAGCGACCTGTTCTACCGGCTCAACGTTCATCGCATTCACCTGCCACCGCTCCGGGAGCGCGGCGAGGATGTGCAGCTCCTCATCGAGCAGTTCCTGGCCCGCTATGGCGGCGGTGTCATCACCGGCTGCACCCGTCGGGCATGGGACGCGCTGCTGGCGTTCCCGTACCCCGGGAACGTCCGGGAGTTGCAGCACACTATCCAGCGTGCAGTCGCGGTGGCCCGGGGGCCGCACATAGAACCGGAGGATCTGCCCGAGGAGATCATCGCCCCGCGGAGCGCGGCGCCGGCGCTCGAGGGGAGCGTGGCGGCCGCGCGCGAGCGTGCCGAGCGCGAGATGATCCTGGCGACCCTCGCGCGGAACAGCGGCGAAGTCTCGGCGGCTGCCCGTGAGATGCAGGTGAGCCGGACGACGATGTGGCGGCTCATGAAGAAGCACGGAATCTGATCCCGCCGTTTCAGTTCTGAAACGGGTCGCTGTTTCACCGGAGCAACACCCTGCCGGCCGCCCTGCGGTGAGCACCGAAAAACACGTGCGCCAGGGCAGGCGACCGCCTATGGTGCCGCAGGCGCGGCTTTTGCGAGGCTCGTACCGGCCCACACGACGTGCGCCGGCATTGCCCCGACCCATGACCCACACACCTGCATCGTTGCTGATCGTCGACAGCGACTACGAATGCGCAAGAATGCTGGCGGCCCAGGCGGAGGCGCGCGGATACCGCGCGCGGACGGCCCCTGCGGTGGCCGATGTCACGACGCTCCTCGCCCTGGAGCCGTTCGACGCCGTGCTGGTCGATCTCGACCACGCCGCGGACACCGGACTCGACCTGCTCGCACAGCTCCGGCGTGTGTCGACGGACATCGAGGTCCTCGTGATGTCGGACCGCACGTCAATGGCGGCCACCATCCAGTGGTTCGACCCCGACGCGTTCGCCTGCCTGCGGAAGTCCGACGTGGTCCCGCTGTTCGCGGCGGTGGCGCGCGCGCTCGAACGCCGGCAGATCACGGCGCAGAACCGCCGTCTCGTGTGGGAACTGCAGACCATCAACGACATCGCGTCAGGTGTCGCGCGGTCGCTCGAGCTCGACGAAGTCCTCACCGGCGCTGTGCAGCGGCTGGTCGGGGCCATGCAGGCGGCCGTCGGCGTGATCCGGTTGCGGAACGGACAAACCGCGGAGTTCGACATTGTTGCAGCCGCCGGGCCCAAGGGGCCTCAGGAGCTCGCGCGCGACCTGAGTGCGGAGCTCACACTCCCAAGCGACAGCGTGATTGCCACCGGCAGGAGTGTACGGGTGGAGGACTCGGCGGTGCTGAGTCACCCGGCGCGTGCGGCCCGCCTGCTCCGGAGCGCGATCAGCGTGCCGCTGCTCGCAGGGGACGAGGTGCTCGGCACGCTTTCACTTGGAGCTTTCACCCCCTCGCGCTTCGACACGGCAGACGAGCGCCTGCTCTCGACGATCGCCGGTCAGATTGTCGTGGCGATCCAGAACGCCCGGCTGCATCAGACGGTACGGAACGGGAAGCACGAGTGGGAGCAGATCTTCGATGTGATGAGCGATCTCGTCGCGGTGTTCGACAGCCGCAGCGAGCTGCTGATGGGCAATCGGGCGCTCGCCGAGCACCTCTCGCTGCCCATCACGGCGTTGCGGGGCACATCCTGCAGGGATGTCGGCTTCTGCGCCGGGGGAGACGCCTGTGATTGTGGTGCCGGCCGGCAGGTGGCCTCCCGCACGGCCCGGCGTGGGGTCACCCTGCCGAACGGCGAGATCTTCCACGTCGCGAGCTTTCCAGTGAGCCTTGCCGCCACCGGGGCGGCCGTCGTGCAGGTGGCCAGGAACGTGACGGAGGAAATCCTTGGTGCGCGCCGGCTCGAGAGCATGACGAGCGAGCTGGCCGGCGCGAATCGCCGGCTCATTGCGGCAATGGATCAGTTGAAAGCGGCGCAGTCGCAACTCGTCCAGTCCGAGAAGCTGTCGGCCATCGGTCAGCTCGTGGCGGGTGTCGCCCACGAGTTGAACAATCCGCTCACGAGCGTGATCGGCTACGCGCAGCTCGTCGACGAGGCGCTGCAGGACGGCCGGGGCTCACGCCCTTCGGCGGAGATTGCCGCTGACGTGCGCCGCATCATCAACGAAGCCGCGCGGGCCGCGCAGATCGTGAAGAGCTTCCTGGCCTTCGCCCGCGGGCAGAACACCCCCCGCATGCCGCTGGACATCGCCGATCTCTGCGGCCGCGTGCTGTCTCTGCGCGAATACGAGTTCACGGTGCGGCGGATCGAGCTGCAGACCGAGTTCCCCGCCGGGCTCCCGACGGTATTCGGCGACCAGGGGCTGCTCCAGCAGATGCTGTTGAATCTCGTTCTCAATGCGGAGCAGGCGATCGCCGGTTCGCCTGTTCGCACCCTGCGGGTCTCGGCGGACTTCGCCGCCGCCTGCGGCGCCGTGGAGCTGCGCGTGACCGACAGCGGGCACGGGATCGACGCGGAGAACATCTCCCGCGTCTTCGACCCGTTCTTCACGACGCGTGGCGTCGGCGAGGGGACCGGGCTTGGGCTCAGCATCTGTCACGGCATCATCCGCGACCATGGCGGGTTCGTGCGCGTCTCGAGCACCCCGGGTGGAGGAACGACCTTCTCCGTGACCCTGCCGGCGCGTCTGGCGGATCCCGCGGTGGCGAGCACCGGCGTCCTCGTGGCAAACAGCGACCCCGGGGAGCGGGAGTTTATCGCCGCAGCCTTCCGGGGATGGGGCTATCCCACGTCGGTTGCCGCCACACCGCAGGAGGCACTCGACGGCTATGCCCGTCCGGGCCTCCAGCTGGCCGTTGTCGATCGGGCTATTCTCTCGCACGATCCCGAGGCGTGGCGCTCAGCGCGGGCGGTCGGCGTTGCGACGATCCTGACGTCCGTCGCAATGGCCGACCCGGTGCCGGAACGTCTTGCACGCGAGCCCGGGGTCCGCGTGCTGGTGCACCCCGTAGATCTGAGGGCGCTGCACGCTGCCGTCCGGTCGGGCGTGGGGCAGTGCGTGTGAGCGGGGGCGTCCCGTCCTCGTGGTGGTGGACGGCCGAACAGGAATCCGACGGCACGGGGGCGCGCGCTTGGCCGGCGCGCCTCTGTATCGGCGTATGGCGTGGCTCGATTCCAGGGAGCCTGTTACGCTGCGGCGCGAAGAACAGATGGTGACACATGCGAATTGAGGCGAGGCTCTCGAACGTGCAGGATCGCACGGCGATAATCCATGCGGGCGATGACCGGGGAACGCGGGGGGCTGACGAGCCCGGATCCCATTGCCCGGACGTCACTCCGTCGGTGCTCGTCGTGGACGACGAGAACGGTGTGCGGGACCTTATGCGCAGGTGGCTCCAGGGAGAGGGTTACACCGTCGTGAGCGCCGGGAACGCGGACGAAGCTCTCGGGTTGATGGCGCCGAGTCCCCCGTCCGTCGCGGTCTGCGACATCCGTATGCCGGGCCGGGACGGGCTCTGGCTGGCCGACCGGATCCGGCAGGATTACCCCGAGACCGCGGTCATCATGGCCACCGGCGTTCAGGATACCTACGGCTCCGTCGCCTCGGGCCTGCACCATGGGCTGGTCGACTATCTGACGAAGCCATTCGGCCGGGATCGGCTGCGGGAAGCGGTCGGCCGGGGGGTCGAATGGCACCGCAACGCCAAGGACTCCCGCTGCTGGCGCGAAAGGCTGGAGGAGGAGGTCGACCTTCGACGCGCGGAAATCGCGCAGGCGATCGCCGGGGTCCGCCCCCAGTCGGGAGAGTTCGTGGACGCGCTGCTGTCAAGCCTCCTGGCCGACGCCGCGGACGCTTATGCGCACGCCCACCGCGTGGCCACCCTCTCGGTCAGCGTGGCGCGCCGGCTCGGGATGGACGACGAGGAGATCGCCACCGTCCGCCTCGGCGCCCTCCTGCACGATATCGGCAAGCTGGCGATGCCCGATGCCCTGCTACGCAAGCCGGCGCCGCTCACGGGTGAGGAACAGCAGGTTGTCCGGCAGCATCCGCAGATCGGGGCCGAACTGCTGGCCAGCCTTCCATCCCTGGCCGAAGCCGCCGACATCGTCCGCAGCGTGTACGAGCGTCCGGACGGCCGTGGCTACCCGGCCGGTCTGAGCACGGAGGCCGTGTCACTCGGCGCCCGGATTGTGTCGGCGGCTGACGCGTACGACGCGATGACCCGTCCGCGCGTGTTCTGCGGCGCGATCACCAACTCCGATGCGCTCCTCGAGCTCGAGCGGTGCAGCGGCACGCAGTTCGACCCGCGCGTGATTCTGGTGCTGAAGGACCTGCTGGCGCGTGCAGAGGAGGCGCCCGGCGTGCCGCTCTCTCCCGGGCGGGGGTGATTGCAGGAGCGCCGGGGTCACGGATTGACGGCGGCGGCTCCTGTCAGTACCATCCTGCCTTCCATTGAGATCCTCCTTTGAGCCGGTCATCGGCCTCGAGATTCACTGTCAGCTGCTCACGGCCAGCAAAATTTTCTGCGGGTGCAGCACGGCATACGGCGTCCCTCCGAACGCCAGCGTCTGTCCTGTCTGCCTCGGGCTGCCAGGCGCGCTCCCCGTCCTGAACCGGAAGGCGGTCGAGTACGCCGTCCGCGCCTCGCACGCCCTGGGCTGCACGGTCCAGCAGACTTCCACGTTTGCGCGCAAGAACTATTTCTACGCCGACCTCCCGAAGGGCTATCAAATTTCGCAGTACGACCGCCCGCTGGCCACTGGCGGCACGGTGACCTTCCAGGGGGAGGGAGGGACGACCCGCGTCGGCATCACGCGGGTGCACATGGAAGAGGACGCTGGCAAGTCCCTGCACGAGGGCTTCGCCGACTCCGACCGCCGGACGTACCTCGATTTCAACCGCAGCGGTGTGCCGCTCATCGAGATCGTGACGGATCCCGACCTGCGCTCGGCCGCCGGGGCAGCGGATTTTTTTGCACGGCTCCGCGCCATTCTCGTGGCCATCGGGGTGAACGACGGCAACATGGAGGAGGGAAGCCTGCGGTGCGACGCGAACGTGTCGATCCGCCCGGCAGGATCGACCAGCCTCGGCGTCAAGGTGGAGCTCAAGAACCTTAACTCCTTCCGCCACGTGCAGCGCGCGGTGGAGTTCGAGATCGCCCGCCAGACCGAGCTCGTTCTCGCCGGTTCACAGGTGGAGCACGAGACCCGGCTCTGGGATCCATCCACCGGGCGAACCGTCTCGATGCGGGGAAAAGAGGATGCGCACGACTATCGGTATTTCCCTGAACCGGACCTTCCCCCGCTGGTGCTGGATCCCGAATGGATCGACACCGTGCGAAAGGAGCTTCCGGAGCTCCCCGATGCACGGCGGCAGCGCTTCGTCAAGCAGTATGGCCTCCCGGAGTACGACGCCACCGTCCTCACGGCCTCGCGCGAACTCGGGGACTACTTCGAAGCGGTGGCCCTGGCGTCGGGCAACCCCAAGGCGTCCAGCAACTGGGTGATGGGGGCGCTCGCCGCCAGGATGAACGAGCTCGGCATCGGGATTGGCGACGTGACCCTCACACCCGAGGCGCTTGCCGGGCTGATCCGCCTGATCGACGCGGGCACCATCAGCGGTCCGGTCACCAAGGCAGTGTTCGAAAAGATGTACGACACCGGACGCCCGGCGCAGCAGATCGTCGAGGAGGAGGGACTCTCCCGAATCGACGATGCGCCGGCGATTGCGGCGGCCGTGCAGGCCGTGCTCGATGCCAACCCTGCCGCGGTGGCCCAGTACCGCGCCGGAAAGGGTCAGACGCTGGGGTTCCTGGTGGGCCAGGTGATGAAAGCCACCAAGGGCAAAGCCAACCCGGCCCTGGTCAACGAGACGCTCCGGCGCCTGCTCTCCGGAGATGCCGGCTAGCGTGCAGCCCCCGGAAAACGTTCACCGGAGGCCGGCATGATCGAAGCGCGCGGCGTCTCCAAGCTCTACGGCCGCGGCGTCTATGCATTGCAGGACCTGACCCTGCGAATCGACAAGGGGGAGTTCGTCTTCCTCACCGGCCCCAGCGGAGCCGGCAAGTCCACGCTCCTGCGTCTGCTGCTGCGGCAGGACGTGCCGAGCGAAGGGGAGATGATCGTCGGCGGACGCAACCTCGCGGCGCTCACCGGCCGACAGGTGCAGTCTTACCGCCGGTCGCTGGGCTTCGTGTTCCAGGACTTCAAGCTGCTGCAGGCGAAGACCGTCCTGGAGAACGTCGCATTCGTCCCCCGCGTGCTGGGCTTGGCCGTTGCGCAACAGCAGCGCCGGACGTTCCAGGTGCTGAAGTGGGTGGGCCTGCAGCATCGGATGAATGCCTACCCCCGCGAACTCTCCGGAGGCGAACAGCAGCGCATCGCCATCGCCAGGGCCCTGGTGAACGACCCCGTCATCATTCTGGCTGACGAGCCGACCGGCAACCTCGATCCGGATCTCTCGCTCGAGATCATGAACCTGCTGCGCGAGGTAAACGCCCGTGGGACGACCGTGCTGATCGCGACGCACGACCGTGAGCTGATCAGGCGTGTGGGCCGCCGGTCGCTGACGCTCGATCACGGCCGGATCGTGGAGGTCTCGTAGAACCATGCGCGCACTGACGTACTTCGTCACGGAGGCCGCCGGGAGCCTGTGGCGGGGACGCCGTGCCGCGTCGCTCGCGATCCTCACGATCGGCGCCGGCCTGTTCGTGCTCGGCTTCTTCCTGATCGTCAACACCAACCTGCAGCGCCTGGCTGCAAGGTGGGGGGAGACGGCGGAGTTCGCCATCTACCTGCGCGACGACGTCAGCGCGGAACAGGTCGAAAGTCTGAGCCGCCTCGTTCACGACAGCGGAGTGGCGGCGCGCGTGGATCAGGTCAGCAAGGATCAGGCGCTCGAACGCTTCCGGCAGGATTTTCCGGATCTCGGTGCGACGGCCGAGCGGTTGAACCGCAATCCGTTTCCCGCCTCGCTCGACGTCCGCCTGCGACCCGGGGCGAGCCGCGCAGAGGAAGCGGCCGAGGCGCTTGCCGGCAGGCTGGCAGGGAGCCCAGGTGTGGCCGACGTGCGCTACGACCGCCGCTGGCTTGCGCGTCTGAACGGCGTTGTCCGGTTCGTCCGCACGGTCGGTCTCATCATCGTCGGGATGCTGGCCCTGGCTGCGGCGCTGACCGTGGCGAACGTCGTCCGGCTCGCCGCGCACGCGCGCCGGGACGAGATTGAGATCATGCAGCTCGTCGGAGCTCCGCTGACCTACATCCGCGGCCCGCTGGTGCTCGAAGGGGTGATGCAAGGAGGGGCAGGCGCCGTTGTGGCCATCGCCGCGCTCGGGGCTCTCTCTGCGCTCCTCCGCGCGCGCGACGGCGGGGCCATCTCCCAGGTGCTGGGGATGGAGTCGCTCACCTTCCTGCCCGTCGAACTCTCCGGGATCCTGCTGCTCGGCGGCATGCTCCTCGGGTGCATCGGCGGCCTGATGGTCGCCCGGGGCGTCCGCTGAAGAAGTCCGGTCCCTCGCGGGTCCATTCTGCCCGTTGACAGCGGGAGTGGAGCCCGTTTACACTCGATTCACCCGCACAACATATGCACCACGCGAGGAGTCGCATGGCCCGGATCGTCAGCTCTGGCAGGCTCGTGAGCACTCGTCCCGGTCGGCCGGCGGACTTCTACCGGCAGGAGTTCATCAGACACCGCGAATGTCTCGCCCGACAGCGGGAATACTTCTCCGAGGGGGCCATCACGAATGCGGACCAGGCGCTCGCGCGCGTGCTGAACGAGCTCGAGCAGCTGTGCAAGTGCGACGACGCCGACAAGGTCATAGGCGGACTCCTGAAGAAGTTCAACGCCGTGACCGGCCTCTCGGCCTTGTCAGATCCCCGGCAGCTTCACTGACCCGGTCCCTCACCCACCTTCGGGAAGATCTCCAGGCCATTCTTCGAGCAGGCGTAGAGGCCGCCGACGCGGCGCACCTCGTAAGGGCAACGCTCGCCCGAAGCGAGATCGCCTCCCGCTCGTCGCGCTGCCGGCACGTGGTGGCGGCGGGGAAGGCCGCGGGCCCGATGTTCCGCTCTGTCGCTGAAGTCCTGGCGCCGGCGAGTGCCCTCGTTGCAACGACGCTGACAGAGCCTCCTCCGCCGTCTCCCGGCGTCGAGTGGTTCGAGGCCGGACACCCGGCGCCAAACGCGGGGAGTCTCGCGGCGGGAGAGAAAGCGCTGGCACTTGCCTCGGAGAGTGCGTCGGCCGGAGGCTTGCTCCTCCTCCTGTCCGGGGGCGCATCGGCCATGCTCACGGCGCCGGCTGCGGGCATCACCCTCGCTGAGAAGACCGAGACGGCCGCGCGATTGATGGAGGCCGGCGCGCCCATCCATGAGCTGAACTGCGTGCGGAAGCACCTCTCCCGGATCAAAGGTGGGCGCCTGGCCAGGCTGGCCCGCCGGACCGTCACGCTGGCCCTCTCGGACGTCCACGGCCCCGTGCCCGACGATCCTTCCGTAATCGGCTCCGGGCCGACCGTCCCCGACGACACGACCTTTGCCGATGCGCTGCAAGTGGTCCGGAGCCGTGGGGTGACGCCGCCAGCCAGCGTGATTCACTACCTTGAACGTGGAGCACGCGGGCAGGCCGACGAAACCCTGAAGCAGGAGGATCCCGGACTCAGCGAATCCGTGTATGTCGTCGTCGGGAACCGTCACAGCGCCCTCCGGGGTGCAAGGCAGGCCGCCGAAGGGCGGGGCTATGCAGTGGTGGAGGTGGATGCTGCCACTACGGGTGAGGCGCGCGACGCGGCAGTGGAGTTTGTGGAGGGCGCAAAGCGGATGGCCGCGGGCGTCCACGTCCCCCTCTGCGTCCTGGCCTCGGGGGAAACGACTGTGACGGTGCGCGGCAATGGACGCGGCGGCCGGAACCAGGAGTTTGCGCTGGCCGCCGTGCCGGGGGTCGCCTCCATGGCCCTGATGCTCGAGCGTGGAGCCTGCCTGGCGAGCGCCGGGACGGACGGCATCGACGGCCCCACGGATGCCGCCGGCGCCCTGCTGGACTCGCTGACACTGCAGCGTGCGGGCGCGCGCGGGCTGGATCCTGACGCCTTTCTGGCGCGCAACGACGCCTACAACTTCTTCGATGCGCTTGGCGATTTGATCCGCTGGGGACCGACGGGGACGAACGTCGGCGATCTGCACGTCCTGCTAATTGGCTAGTCACCAGGCGAGTGCGACGATCGGACGGCTCCGAATCTGCCGCCGGCTGCACGCCGCCGCGCACCAGCCGCGGCTACAATCATCCTGAATGAATCGCATACCGACGTTCGCGCTCACCGCGCTGGGCGTAGCCATCGTGCTCGTGGGGCTGGGTTACGCATGGGGTGTGTCGGGCCGTTCCACCCTCCAGTCGGCAATCCAGGACACCCGCCAGAAGCTCGACGTCGCGGAGGCACGCGGGCATGTGCTCGACGCGCGGGTGAGCCTGTACAACATGAACTTCGGTGAAGCCAGCCGGAGCTTCGAACAGGCGAAGGCGCCAGTCCGGCGGATCCGTCAGCGGTACGTCGATGCCGGGCAGGCTGACGCGGTGCGCAGCATCTCGGCGGCACTCGAACATCTCGACGAGGCGCAGCGTCTGGCGGGCTAGCTGGAGCAGGGCGCGAACACCAAGGCAGGCGAGGCCCTCGAGGCGATCAGGGTCGCCACCTCGCACGATCCGTAAGACGCGGTGCCCCTGACGCTGCACCTCCTGTGAAAAAATAACATCCGGACCATTGAACGCATGTTGAACCAGGAACAGCTGCTCAAGCTGATTCGCGACAAAGTCGACCACCCCGCCACGCCACGGGAGCTGCTCCAGCGGCTCAAGATCCCGAAGGAGCAGAGGGCAACGCTCAAGCGGCTGCTGGGCCTGCTCGTCGCGGACGGCTCCCTGGTTCAGACGCGGGGGACCCGCTTCGGTCTCCCGGAGCGGATGAACCTCGTTGTCGGCCGCGTCACGACCAACCCGCGCGGCTTCGGGTTCGTCGTTCCCGATCGCCCGGTCGAGGACGTGTCGGGGGACATCTACATCGCAGGCAGCAACCTCAATCAGGCGATGCATGGCGACCGCGTGGTGGCGCGGATCGAGCGGATGACGGACCGCGGAGCGGAAGGGCGCATCGTCCGGATCCTCGAGCGCGGCGCGGGCAACACGGTGGGGCGCTACGACGTGGACGAGTCCGGGATGGGATTCGTCGTCCCCTTCGACCGCCGCCTCATCATGGATGTGCAGATCCCGTCGGGCGAGAGCCTCGAGGCCGGGCCGGGCGACATGGTCACCGTCGAGATCACGAAGTGGCCGACAGCGGCGCGCGGGCCGCTCGGCCGCGTCACCGAGGTGCTGGGGGGAATCGACGAACCGGGCGTGGACACGGAAATCATCCTCCGGAAGTACGGCATCGTTGCCGAGCACGGGGAGGAGGCCATTGCCGAGGCGCGCCGGCTGGGCAGCGGTGTGAAGGAGAAGGACCTCCGGGGGCGGACGGATTTCCGGCCCGCTCTCACGGTCACGATAGACGGCGAGCACGCGCGGGACTTCGACGACGCCATTACCCTCGAGCGGCTGGAGAACGGCAACTACTGGCTTGGCGTGCACATCGCCGACGTGGCCCAGTACGTGCCGGAAGGGAGCGCCCTCGACGAGGCCGCGTACGATCGGTCGACATCCGTGTATTTTCCGGAGCGCGCGGTCCACATGTTCCCGTCGGAGCTCGCGACAGGATTGTGCAGCCTCAATCCCCAGGTGGACCGTCTGGTGCAGTCGTGCCTGATGGAAATCGACCGAAAGGGAACGGTGGTCCGGTACGAGCTGCACGACGGGGTGATCCACAGCGACGCGCGGATGACCTACACCGACGTGAGCGCGATCCTGACCGATCGCGATGCAGCGGTGATTGCGAAGTACACGCATCTCGTGCCGATGTTCGAGCACATGCGCGAGCTGTTCGAGATCCTGAACAAGCGCCGGCATCGCCGTGGATCGATAGATTTCGACCTCAAGGAACCGGAAATCATCCTGGACGACCAGGGGATGGTCGAAGCGATCATCGCGCTCGAGCGCAACGTCGCCCACCGGATTATCGAGGAGTTCATGCTCGTAGCCAACGAAACGGTGGCGCAGCACCTCGAGGACCACGAGATACCAAGCCTGTTCCGGATCCATGAGGACCCCGACCCGCTGAAGGTGGAGGAGTTCGAGGAGTTCGTCAGCACCCTCGGGTACACCTTGAACGCCAGCGCGGATGCGGTGAAGCCGCGCCACTTTCAGAAGCTGGTCGAAAAGATGCGTGGCACGCCCGAGGAGAAGCCCATCGCCTTCCTCATGCTCCGCACAATGCAGAAGGCTCGGTACGATCCGCAGAACGCCGGGCACTTCGGCCTTGCGGCGAAGAGCTACGCCCACTTTACCTCTCCCATCCGGCGGTACCCGGATCTCGTCGTCCACCGCACGCTTCGCGAGGGCCGTCAGGGAGGCATGTCCGGCGGCCGCCGCGAGGAGCTGGAGGAAGACCTGCCGGACATGGCGCGGCACACGTCCGAGCGGGAACGGCGGGCCGCCGACGCCGAGCGGGAACTCGTGCAGTGGAAGAAGGTCCGCTTCATGGCGGACAAGGTGGGGGACGAGTTCGCCGGCTACATCACAGGTGTCAGCGCCTTCGGGCTCTTCATCGAGTTGATCGAGCATTTCGTGGAAGGTCTGGTGCACATCTCCACCATGGCCGACGACTATTACAGGTTCATCGAACGTGCTCACATCCTTCGCGGCGAGAACACGGCAAAGGAGTATCGCCTCGGCGACCGCGTCGCCGTGCAGGTCGTGAAGGTGGACATGGAACGCCGGCAGGTGGATCTCGGGCTCGTCGAGATTCTCGAGGCGGTGCGCGAATCGGAAGACAACCGCGGTCCGGCGCGGAGCCGTGTCGCGCCGAGACGCCCTCGTTCGGAGGCGGCCCCGACCGCGGGGTGGAAAGTCGCCTCCGGAAAGGGGAAGGGGAAGCAGGGAAGCAGCCGGAAGGGACGCCCGGGCAAGCGCGATCGGGCCGTACGCAAGGGACGGTGACCCATGCTGAACGTCCTTGGAACTGAGACTCGACTCGACGACGCGCTGCTCGATGCGATGCGTCAGGAAGGGGACCCGCCGGCCGATGCCGTCGCGGCAGCGCTCTCGGACGGAGGTGCGCACCGGCTGGTCGCCGAACTGATCAAGAACCGGCAGATGTGGGATCCGGACGGCGAGCCGTCGCGTTTGCTCCCCGAGGAAATCCGGGCCTACATGACCGCCGCCAGCGCGCTGCCTCAATGGTGCGACGAGGCGCTCGTCCGGGAAGCGGAAGGGTTCTTCCTGCAATACGGCCTCGCCTCTTCCACACTGCTGGCCTGCGCAAGCCTGCCGCAGTGCTACATCATGAAGTACGGCACGGAGGTGCTCGCCTACACGAAGTTCCTGCAGGTGAACCCGGCACGACGGGTCCGCGAGACGGCGCAGATGGTGATGGACGTCATGTGCCCGGGCGGGTTGAGGCCGATGGGCCGGGGAGTGCGTGCCACCATGAAGGTGCGGGTGATGCACGCGATCGTCAGGCACATGATCCAGCACGATCCTCGCGCCCGGGCCAACCCCTCCGATCCCGAGATGCGAAGGACGTTCGGCCGCCCGATTAATCAAGAGGACCTGGTCTACACGCTCCTCACCTTCTCCTACGTCGTCGTCCAGGGGTTTCAGACGATGGGGTACGGGATGTCGGAGAGGCAGCGGAACGCCTACGTCCACTGCTGGAACGTGGTCGGTTACCTGATGGGGATCCGTGAGGAATTGCTGCCGGCACGCTTTGCCGACGCGGAAGAGCTCTTCGCGGCCATCGCGCGGCGTCAGCACGGTGCATCGGAGGCGGGGCAGAAGCTCACCGCCGCCTTGCTGAAGGCGGTCGAGGAGGCCGTTCCCGGCGAGCTCCATGACCCGCTGCCCGCGGCGCTGACCAGAAAGCTCGTGGGTCATGCGACGGCCGACGCGCTGCGGATCCCCAGGCCGGGGGGACTGATGCGCGTCCGCCTGGCCGCCCTTCTCGGGACGTGGGCCCTGGCTGCGCACGTGCTTCGCCGGCTCTACAAGGACCGTCCGTTTCGATTCGGGTCCGAAGCGCTCCACAAGGCGATCATGGTGCGAATGGGACGGATGGAGGGGGTGCCCTTCGAGGTGCCCCCGCAGTTCGTGGAGCGATGGTTCGGCGGGGAGGCGGGCTAGGGCTTTTCCTTCTGCGCGTCTTCGTGGGTGGCGTCCTTGAAATTGCGGATGCCTCGTCCGATGCCGCGGCCGATATCCGGCAGTCGGTTGGCGCCGAAGATCAGAATGATGATGAACAGGATGACAAGCAGCTCGGGGATACCGAGGTGGGGCATGGCGGCTCCTTCCGTCGCGATACCCATGAATCTTACCACCGAACCGCGGCCTGAGCGGCGCTGGGGGATCTACGGAGCGGCGCTGTTCCTGAGCCTGGCACTCACACTGGTGGCCGAGGCGCAGTTCCGTTCCGGCGTGAACGTAGTCGAGGTGTACGCGACGGTGACGGACGCCAGGGGCATGCCGGTCAGCAACCTGGCAAAGGAGGACTTCGTCGTCAGGGAAGACGGGGCCGTACAGCAGATTTCCACGTTCGCGGCAGGGGAGTTCCCGCTCTCGGCGGCCGTCGCGCTGGACCGGAGCTTCAGCATGGCCGGGGAGCGGCTGGCCACCGCGACCTCCGCCGCCCGCTCTTTTCTCGGCGGGCTCCGTGAAGACGACGAGTCGATGCTCATTGCCATCGGTTCGCGGACGGAAGTCCTCGCGCCGCTCTCCCGCGACAGAGCGCCGCAGTACAGCGCGCTGGCCTCGCTTGACGCGTTCGGGTCCACCGCGCTGTACGACGCGATCATCGCCAGCATTGCTGCGGTCCAGCCCGCCCGCGGACGGCGCGCGCTCGTGCTCCTCTCAGACGGCTCCGACCGGTACAGCGAGGCGAGCTCTACCGACGCGCTGGAGCGGGCCCGGGCATCCGATGTGCTGATTTACCCGATCGCCATCGGCCGCGACCGTCCCGCCGTCTTTGCGGAACTGGCGACGTTGACCGGGGGCCGGTCCGTTCATCTGAAGGACACGCAGCGGCTGCCGGAGACCCTCCGCAGCATTGTTCTCGAGCTCCGCAGCCAGTACCTGATTGGGTACACGCCGGAGGTGCCGCTCACGCCAGGGAGCCGCGAGTGGCGCTCGATCAGCGTCTCGGTGGAAAAGAGGGGCCTGACCGTCCGCGCCAGGGATGGTTATCAAGTGAACTGACCCCCGTGCGGGTCGGCGCGCTTCCGTCGGCGCGTATAACATACAGCCCATGTCGCACCCCCTCGTCGTTGCGCTCTTCTCTTCGCCGGCTGCCGCTGCTGCGGGAGCCCGTGCCCTTCACGCCTCCGGGGTCGTCCGGGATCAGATTTCCGTGGTCGCCAGGAATCACGACGAAGCCGGCGCCCTTGCGGAGCAGATGGACGCCACACCGGGCGTGGACATGGAGGATTCGCGGCCCGCGGCGCGGCTCGGGGAACTGGGAGGACTCGTGCTCGCCGCTATTGCCGTCGTCATGCCGGGAATCGGCCCCATTGTCACAGCCGGGCCGCTGTCGGCCGGCCTCGGGGAGGCCGCAGGCCACGTGGCGGGCAGCATTGCCTCGGTGCTGAAAGGGGCGGGGCTTCCCGACGAACGCGCGGAGGAGCTGCAGAAGGCGGTGGAGAACGGAGCCATATTGCTCGGTATCCACTCGGACGCGGTCGGCGTGCCAGCAGTACGCGAGGCGGTGAGTTCCGCCGGCGCGCGCGAGGTGCATGTCGCGAACTGGGACCAGTAGCGCCCGCGCCGGCAGGTGGTCGGAGACCTGGAGAGACCGGCGCTCCCGGGTGGGCGTCCTAAGGGCAGGACGCCACCGACCCGCAATCGCGCAAGCGCCCCAAATTTGTGCAATTGCAAGGAGGTACCTTTATTGCACTCTTGCACACGAGGGTACCCTCGGCCACAATGACTACAGCCCCGCTCACAGCCGACCAGCAAATGTCAGAAGTCCCTCAGCCGGGCGCAAACCCAAATGCGCACTTCCTGGCGGGCGACGTCCCACACGGCGCCAATGATTCGGTGCGCTTCGGCGGTGGTGTGGCACTGTCCGCGGTCACGCACGCGGCAGCTTTCTTCATCATTCTGTTCCTGGTTTCGAGGATGCCTCCAGCCCCCCCCGCAGCGGTGCAGCCGGAGAAGCCGCCGTCCGACATCATCTGGATCAACCAGCCGGGACCCGGTGGCGGCGGAGGCGGCGGGGGAAACCGTACGCCAGAGCCTCCACGCAAGGCAGAGTTACCAGGGAAGGACCGCATCACCGTGCCGGTGGCGAAGCCCCCGGCGGTGACTCCTCAACCTCCCAAGGAGGTTCCCAAGCCCGAATCCGCGCAGATCACGATTCCGGCGGTGAGCACCTCCGCTGGCGTGATGGAGTTGCCCGGAGCGCTGTCCGGCATCCCGGCGGTTCCGTCGCAGGGGAGCGGCAGCGGTGGGGGGGCTGGCACGGGCACCGGCACAGGCATCGGATCGGGCCAGGGGTCTGGGCTTGGCCCCGGCTACGGCGGCGGCACCGGGGGTGGCGCCTACCGGCCCGGCAACGACGTCTCCTGGCCCAAGCTGGTCTACGAGAAGAAGCCGTCCTATACGGCTGATGCGATGAGGGCGAAGGTGCAGGGGATCGTCGAAGTAGAAGCGCTCATTCTGCCGGACGGCACCGTTGCAGAGGCCCGGGTGACGCGCTCGCTCGACCCGACCTTCGGTCTCGATCGTGAAGCCCTGATCGCGGTAAGGCAGTGGAAGTTCACCCCGGCCACCCGCCGGGGCCAGGCGGTGTCAGTACTGGTGCCCATCGAAGTCTCCTTCACCCTCCGCTAAGGTCCCTTCGGGCCGCCCCGGCCCGGTCGGCAGCGGCTCCCTCGTACACAAAAAGGCCGGCGGGGATTGCTCCCAGCCGGCCACTCTCAACCGTCGGCAGGATTCGGGGATCTTAGTACATCCCGCCCATGCCGCCGCCCGGCATGCCGCCGCCACCCGCCGCTTCCTTCTTGTCTTCGGGGATCTCGGAGACGAGGGCTTCGGTGGTCAGCAGCAGGGAGGCGATCGACGCGGCGTTCTGAAGCGCTGTCCGCACGACCTTCACCGGGTCGATGACACCGGCAGCCACGAGGTTCTCGTAGGTGTCGGTTGCGGCGTTGTAGCCTTCCTCGCCTTTGCCGTCCTTCACCTTCTGGACGACGATCGAGCCTTCCTGGCCCGCGTTGGTGGCAATCCAGCGGAGCGGCTCGTTGATGGCCTTCCGGATGAGTTCTACGCCGACCTGCTGGTCAGCCTCGAGCTTCAGTGAGTCGAGCGCCTTGCCGGCGCGGATGAGCGCCACGCCGCCGCCGGGAACGATGCCCTCTTCCACGGCTGCCTTGGTCGCGTGCATCGCGTCTTCCACGCGCGCCTTCTTCTCCTTCATCTCGGTCTCAGTGGCCGCACCGACCTTGATGACCGCCACGCCGCCCACGAGCTTCGCGAGCCGCTCCTGGAGCTTCTCACGATCGTAGTCTGAGCTGGTCTCTTCGACCTGCGTGCGGATCTGCTTGACCCGGCCTTCGATCGCGCCCTGCTGGCCGGAGCCCTCGACGATGGTCGTGTTGTCCTTGTCGATGGTGACCTTCTTCGCCTTGCCCAGATCGTCGAGCTTGATGTTCTCGAGCTTGATCCCGAGATCTTCCGTGATGGCCCGCCCACCGGTCAGAATGGCGATGTCCTCGAGCATGGCCTTGCGGCGATCGCCGAAGCCGGGCGCCTTGACGGCGGCGGCCTGCAGCGTGCCCCGGAGCTTGTTCACGACCAGGGTCGCGAGCGCTTCACCGTCGACGTCCTCCGCGATGATGAGCAGCGGACGGCCCGCGCGCGCCACCTGCTCGAGCAGGGGCAGCAGGTCCTTCATCGAGCTGATCTTCTTCTCGTGGATGAGGATGACGGGATTCTCGATGACCACTTCCATCCGCTCCGGATCCGTCACGAAGTACGGGGAGAGGTAGCCGCGGTCGAACTGCATACCCTCGACGACCTCGAGCGAGGTCTCCATGGACTTGGCCTCTTCAACGGTGATGACGCCGTCCTTGCCGACCTTCTCCATCGCCTCGGCGATGATCCGTCCGATCGTCTCGTCCGCGTTTGCCGAGATGGTGCCGACCTGTGCGATGGCCTGGCCGCTGATGGGCTTCGCCTGCTTCTTCAGTTCGGCGACGATCACCTCGACGGCCTTCTCGATGCCACGCTTCAGCTCCATCGGGTTCGCGCCGGCCACCACGTTCTTGGCCCCTTCGCGGAAGATGGCCTGCGCCAGGACCGTGGCGGTCGTGGTGCCGTCTCCGGCGATGTCGGACGTCTTGCTCGCCACCTCACGGACCATCTGGGCGCCCATGTTCTCGAGGGGGTCCTTCAGGTCGATTTCCTTGGCGACGGTCACGCCGTCCTTGGTGATGGTGGGGGAGCCGAACTTCTTGTCGATGACGACGTTGCGCCCTTTGGGGCCGAGGGTGACCTTCACCGCGTTGGCGAGGGCGTTGACGCCGCGCAGAATCGCCTGTCGCGATTCTTCGCCGTAAATGATCTGCTTTGCCATATTTCTCTGATCTCCGTTTGCTGATTCGCCTAGTCGCTGGTCTGCCTTAGCCCGCCATCACGCCGAGGATTTCCTCCTCGCGCATGATGAGGTACTCGTCACCGTCGAGCTTGATCTCCTGGCCCGAGTACTTGCCGAAGAGCACCGTGTCGCCTTCCTTCACGTCGAGCGGCGTCACCTTGCCGTCCTTCTCGGTCTTCCCCTTGCCGACAGCGATCACCCGCCCCTGCTGCGGCTTCTCCTTGGCCGTGTCCGGGATGATGATGCCGCCAACCTTCTGTTCGCCCTCTTCGAGGCGCTGGACGATGACGCGGTCGTGCAGGGGTCGGAATCGCACTGCGGTCTGAGTAGCTGCCATACGTTCTTCTCTCCGTTTGCTGGTTGCTGGCGCGGAACCCTGGGTTCCGCGGATCACGCGCGGGCGGGGCCCGCAGAAAACTGGGGGCCTGGCCCCTGTGCTGAACCTTGTTGTTGTGCGGCCGGCTGCACGTGACGACTTAGCAATCAGCCCGACCGACTGCCAATGTTACAGGAAGGAGGGGTCGCCTTGTCAAGCACTCGCGTGCGCCGACTGCTAACGGGCCGACCGGCGGGGAGTCGGGCTCCGGCCTGCGGATCACTGTGAAAGGCCAGCGAATCCGCACACGCGCTGGCCCTCGTCAGCTTCTTCTGATCCGGTATTCGCTCATCTTCCGCGCCACCGTGTTGCGATGGATCCCGAGCAGTTCGGCGGCGTCGTTCACGCATCCCTCGCAGCGCTGGAGAGCGCGCGTGATGAAGACCTTCTCGAACTCCCGGCGCGCATCTTCGTAGCGCACTCCGCGTTCGAGCATCTGCTGCACGAGGGTGTCGAGCTGCTCGCGCACGGTGCTACTGCAGATCCCGGCCCGAGAGGAGCCGGAAAGCCTCGATGTACTTCTCCCGGGTGCGCTGCACCACCTCGTCGGGCAGGGATGGGACCGGCGGCTTCTTGTTCCAGGCGATCGCTTCGAGATAGTCACGCACGAACTGCTTGTCGAAGCTGGGCTGCCCCTGGCCCGGCTGGTACTGGTCGCTCGGCCAGAAGCGCGAGGAGTCCGGCGTCAGCACTTCGTCGATGAGCACGATCTCCCGTGCCTCCGTGCCGGGCGTCTTCGCACCCGGGGCACGTCCGCCGCCGGTCCCGGCGGGAGGCGGGGAGGCGAGGCCGAACTCGAGCTTCGTGTCGGCGATGATGATCCCTTTCGACGCGGCATGCTCGACGCCTCTCCGATAGATCTCCAGGGTGAGCGCCTTCAGGCGTGCCACGAGCTCCGGCCCGACAGCCGCCCCCGCTTCCTCCTCGCTGATGTTGACGTCGTGCCCGGACTCCGCTTTGGTGGCGGGGGTGAAAATCGGCTCCGGCAGACGGTCCGACTCGCGCAGCCCGCGGGGCAGATCTACACCGCAGACGCGGCCGGACTGCTGATACTCCTTCCAGCCCGAGCCGGAGAGGTACCCACGGGCGACGCACTCAATCGGCACCGGCTCCGTCCGCCGGACCAGCATCGTCCGTCCCAGGAGCACGCTGGCATGGCTGCGTGCAGGTTCGGGAAAGGTGTCCGCATCGGTCGACAGGAGATGATGCGGCACGAGATCCGAGAGGCGCTCGAACCAGAAGGCGGAGAGCTGGGTGAGCACCTTGCCCTTGTCGGGGATACCGGATCCAAGCACGTAATCGAACGCGGAGATCCGGTCGGTCGTGACCATCAGCAGGTCATCGCCGAGCTCGTACACGTCGCGAACCTTACCCCGACGATGGAGCGTGAGACCGTCGAGTGCCGTGTTGAGAAGCGGAGGGGTAGAGAGCAATGTGACCTCGCGGGAAGAGCTGAGAGATTACCGGCCGCGAGGTGTCGAGTCAACCGGCCCTTCCTCCTTTGCGCTTCGCAGCACGACGTCGCTCCGCCGGGTGCGGACGGAGATCGTGGGGCCCCCGCCATTGACGTCTCCGGAGGCTCGCTGCTCGCGGTCTTCGTCCGCCGTCGATCGCTCGAGGCCCAGGGCCGCCGTAGCTTCGGGATCGATGCGCCCCTCTACGGCCACGGCATCGAGCCGGTACCCTGCCCCCGGAGGGGTGAGGACGACATCCGCCCCTTCGCTGTAGATGACGACCGGCGCCGCGGCTGAGAGCGCAACGGCAATCCTCGTGTTCCGTCCGTCGATACGTGTCTCGGCCCCCACACCTTCCAGGGTGAGCGCACCGCCCACCGCGTTGACGCGGATGGGGCCGCGCGTGGCGGACAGATCCTGCAGGGTGATCTCCGCGTTCCGCGACTCCACGTCGACCGCCCCGGGGGGGGCTGACGCCTGGAGCCGTCCGCCTCCCTCCATGACGATCGAGAGGTCGCCGCGCACGCGTCCGAGCGTCACCTCACTGTTGCGGCCGGTGAGCTTGACTGCGGCGGCGCCGTCGACGACGACCTGTCCGTTGCGGTGGTTGATCGCGACGCGCCCGGCTGTGTTCTTCACGGTGGTCTCTCCGCGGATGTTCAGCAGCTCCACGGCCTCGACACCGGTGACTCCGAGTTTGGAGGCGCTGCCCTCCACACGCACGCGCAAGCGCGCGGGAATTTTGAGGGTGAGGGATGTTCGCTGACGCCCTGACTGCCGACCTTCCGGATGGGACACACTGAGCGCGAGGCTTCCGGCCGGACGGTCCTCCTTCAGCCGGGTCTCCTCTGCGAACCGGCGTGCCTCGGCCTCGTCATACGCCATCGAGTGCACGCGCAGGTCGGCCTCGACGTCCTCCCGGTCCTCCCCGGTGACCTGGAGTTCCGTCACGCCCGACAGCCGGAGCTCGGTGACGTCGGCG
>Ga0183260_10000136_pt1 | contig 54230 bp, 48 predicted proteins | sample AntDrymUQ4972206_2_FD_129768 | JGI IMG/M metagenome (GOLD analysis project Ga0183260, IMG submission 129768) | Polar desert sand microbial communities from Dry Valleys, Antarctica - metaG UQ497 (22.06) (version 2) (version 2) | ecosystem: Environmental > Terrestrial > Soil > Desert | place... | reverse complement strand
CACGGATGTGAACTTCGTCACCGTCCGAAGAGTCGGGGAGACCGCCGCCAGGAGCTGAGCACGCCGGCCGCCTGCTCCCGGCTTCTCGCTCCCCGCTACCAGCTGCCCGATACCAGCTTCCCGATACCAGCTTCCCGCTCCCCGCTGCGGATGGAAGCAGGAAGCGGAAAGCTGGGAACGGCAGCGGGTAAGGGCAACTTCCAACTCCCAACTTCCAACTCCCAACTTCCAACTTCCAACGCCCAACTCCCAAGCCGACTGCAGCTTGAAGCAGGTAGCGGGAAGCTGGTAGCGGCAGCGGGTAAGGGCAACTTCCAACTCCCAACTCCCAACTTCCAACTCCCAACTTCCAACTCCCAAGCCGACTGCGGCTTGAAGCGGGTAGCGGGCAGCAGGAAGCGCCCCGATGAGTGATACAGTTTTTCAACGATGTCAAAGCAGCCGCTTGCCTACCATGACGAGGAGTTCCTCGACAGCACCGATGCCAGGCCGATCCGCCTGCTGGCGGAATACCTGGAGCCGGCGCGGCGGTTCAGGCAGGCGAACATCCAGGACACCGTGGTGTTCTTCGGGTCCGCGCGGGTGCACAGCAGGGAGGATGCACAGCGGGAGCTGCAGGAGCTGCAGAAGAAGAAAGGGCGGAAGGCGGCCCATTACGCGTCACTCGTGAGACGGAGCCGCAAGGCGGTGGAATGGTCGCGCTACTACGAGGAGGCGCGCGAGCTTGCCGGCAGGCTCACGGAGTGGAGCATGGCGCTCGAGGAGCCGCGGCGCCGGTTCGTCGTCTGCTCCGGGGGCGGCCCGGGGATCATGGAAGCGGCCAATCGTGGCGCATCCGAGGCGGGCGGAAAGTCCATCGGCCTGAACATCAGCCTTCCGTTCGAGCAGGGCCCGAACCGCTACATCAGCGAGGGGCTGCACCTCGAGTTCCACTACTTCTTCATGCGGAAGTTCTGGTTCGCGTATCTCGCCAAGGCGCTCGTGATCTTCCCTGGCGGATTCGGCACGCTCGACGAGATGTTCGAGATCCTGACGCTCGCCCAGACACGCAAGCTGTCCAAGAAGCTGCTCGTCATCCTGTACGGGAGCGAATACTGGAACGAGGTATTCGATCTGCGGCCGTTGGTCGAGTGGGGCGCGATCAGCGAGAGCGACCTCGACCTGCTCTGCCACGTCGACTCGGCCGACCACGCGTTCGAGGAGCTGAAGAAGTTCCTGACGACGTATCACATGGTGCCGCAGACCGCGCAGGAACAGAAGGCGCCTGGAATCGCAAAGACCCGGGACTGAGACAACTTCGTCCGACTTCGGAAAGACCAGACCATGGATCAGCAGGCTCGTGAGAAGCTCATCGCGCAGTATCGGGACGGCTATGCCGCCATCGCCGAGGCGCTCCTGAAGATCACACCTGAGGAACTCGACGCGCGGCAGGCGCCCGGGCGCTGGAGCACACGCGAGATCGTCCATCACCTGGCCGACAGTGAAATGACCTCGGCGGTCCGCCTTCGTCGTCTGCTGGCGGAGGAGCGTCCGGCAATCCAGGGCTACGATCAGGACGTGTTTGCGCGGCGGCTGCACTACGACCGGCCGCACGAAGCGTCATTGGAGCTGTTCAGGTGCGTACGGCAGGCAACCGCGGAACTCCTGGAGCGGCTCGAACCTGCCGAATGGCTGCGTGAGGGCACGCATTCGGAGAGCGGGCGCTACACGGTGGAGACCTGGCTGCAGATCTACGCGGACCACGCTCACAAGCACGCGCGCCAGATTCGCGAGGCCCGTGCCGGAGCGGCCGCCACCTAGAGGCGTTGGCCACTCACAACTTCAACAAACGAGTCAGATTTCTCCGGGGTCAAGGCCGTCCGCACGTCAGCGCGGCGTACTCAAAAGACGCGGTCCAGCGAGGCGGATCTCGCTGGGACTCAGTACAGCAGGTACTGCTCGCGCGTGCGGAGGAACGCTTCGGTGTCCCCCTCCCATCCCGCCAGGAGCCGATCGATCCCCGCCTCCGAGTCGCTAGCCGTGCGGAGGGCATCCGATCCGTACAGGATGTCGATCGGCGGCTTGTCCTGCTCGTACTCGTAGGGGGGCTGCCGCCAGGCGAACGCCTGCGGATCCTGCCTCCGGAACTCGGCGATCAGCTCGACCGCCGTTCGAACCGGGCGGAAGGCCGTGCGGTCCAGTACGTGGATCTGGCAGCCGCCGCAGGTCGTCTTCGCGTGCTTCTGAAACGTCGGCTCGAAGAACACCGGGCGGAAGTGGACCCCGGGGAGCTCCCGTGCGTTCATTCCCCCGGCCAGCCGGTCGCCGTCGATCCAGGGGGCCCCGATCAGCTCGAACGGTCTCGTCGTCCCTCTCCCCTCCGAGAGCAGGGTTCCCTCGAAGAGCACGGCCCCCGGATACACAATCGCGCTGTCGAGGGTAGGGATGTTGGGGGAGGGGATTACCCAGGGCAGGCCCGTCTCATCGAAGTACATGTCACGACGCCAGCCGGCGATCGGCATCACGTCCAGCGCCGCGCCGAGCCCGAACTCCTTGTTGAAGAGCCGGGCGAGCTCTCCGATCGTGAGTCCATGCCGCAGCGGAATCGGGTACTGACCAACGAACGAGGCGTACTCCGGCCGCAGGATGGGTCCCTCGACGGCGGTGCCCCCGATCGGATTGGGCCGATCGCAGACGATGACGCGTACACCGTGGCGTGCGGCGGCGCGCATGCAGTTGGCCATGGTGTAGATGTAGGTGTAGACGCGCGTCCCGACGTCCTGCAGATCGATGAGCAGGACGTCCACATCGCGCAGCATCTCGGCGGTCGGCTCGCGTGTTTCGCTGTAGAGCGAGTAGATCGGCACCCGTCGCCGCCGGTCGGCGGTGTGCGGGGTCTCGACCATGTTGTCCTGCAGGTCCGACCGGAAGCCGTGCTGGGGGCCGAACAGCGCGACCACCTTCACTTCCGGTTCGTCGAAGAGCAGATCGGCCGAATGGCGGAGCTGCCGATCCACGGACGCGGGGTTCGAGACGAGCGCGACCCGCCGGCCGGCAAGCCCGTCGGGTTCTTCGGAGAGCAATCGCTCGAGGCCTGAAACGACCGGAGGGGCAGCCGGAGCGGCAGATGGCATGGGGCCGATTATAGTCGGCCCCTCCCGTTCGCTAGAACGGCCCGATTTGCGCGGCTGATGCCCCCCTCTGCCAGTGTCCCCCCTCGATGCAGCGGAGTTCCGGGCTGAATGAGGGGGGCGAGGGAGGTATTCCCGGGTTTGGGTTTAGGATGGCAGGATGGATAGAGCACTCCGCATGCTGCCGTTGATCGGTGTTCTGGCGGTCGGAGTCGTCCTCAGCCCCGTGCCGAGCCTGGCGGAAGCCCGCGGCCAGGGTGAGCTGGTCATCCACAAGCAGGGCACGAAGCTTTATCACCGCGCCTCATGCCCGCTCGTGGCCGGCGCGTCGGACGTGCTTGCCCTGACGCGGGCCCAGGCCGAAGGACGCGGATACAAGCCGCATGAGGAGTGCGACCCCGCAAATCCGGACGTACCGGCGGCCGACGGTAAGCCGCAACCGGAGACCGTGTACCTCGACGGCACCCGCTACTATCATCGGAAGAGCTGCGCCAGGCTGGAGGGGAAGGGCGTCTCCGAAGACGGGAAGCTGAAGAGCGTCTCGCTCGAGGAGGCCGGCAAATCACACTGGCCCTGCCCGACGTGCAAGCCTCCGATCCGGAAGCGGAGCACCCCGGCGGCCTCGCCCGGCACGGGACGGAAGGGTGGCTGAACGAATGCGCGCAACATTCCTGCTGATGTCTCTGATGGCCTCCGGCATGTCACTCAATTCCTCCCCGCAGCCAGCCGTGCCGCGCGATGACCCCGGCCCCGGGGTGCTGGCGGCCCCCTGGAGCGGCCCTTACGGCGGCGTCCCCCCATGGGACCACGCGAAGGCGGAGGCGTTTCCCGCCGCGTTTGAAACCGCGCTTGCCGAGAGGCGCGCCGAGATCGAGGCCATCGCTTCGCGGACTGACGCTCCGGATTTCGAGAACACGATTGCCGCCCTGGAGAAGACCGGACGGACGCTCGAGCGTGTTGTGCGTCTGTTCTCCGTGATGAGCGACAGCATGAGCACCCCGGAATTCCAGCGGCTGGATCGGGAGTGGCAGCCGAAGCTTTCCGCCGCCGAGGACGAGATCATCTTCAACGCGAGACTGTTCACGCGGATCGAGGCGGTGCACGCCTCCCTCGGCCAGAAGGGACTGGCTCCGGATCAGGAGCGTCTTGCGCGCCGCGTGCACGAGCGCTTCGTGCGGCGTGGCGCGAGGCTGGACAGTGACGGGAAGGCCCGTCTCTCAGCCATCAACGGGGAGCTTGCCGGCCTCTTTTCCGATTTCAGCGCCAAGGTCCTTGCCGACGAGAACACATGGACCGTCCTCGACGATGCATCCGCTCTCGTCGGGCTGCCGGACTCGCTGGTGTCGGCCGCCAGGGCTGCGGCTGAGGAGCGCGGGCTTGCCGGCAAGTGGGCGATTGTGAATACCCGCTCGATCGTCGACCCGTTCCTGACCTTCTCCGCGCGCCGGGACGTTCGCGAAGCGGTCTGGCGGAAGTTCAAGAACCGTGGCGACAACGGTGACGCGAACGATACGAAGAGCACGATCGCGCAGATCGTACGCCTCCGGGCCGAACGGGCGAAGCTGCTCGGGTATACAGCCCACGCTCACTGGCGCATGTCCGACACGATGGCCGGCGACCCAGGAGCCGCCCAGGCCCTGATGGAGAAGGTCTGGCCAGCGGCGGTCGCCCGCGTGAAGGAAGAGGTCGCGGACATGCAGGCCGTGGCCGCGAAGGAAGGGGACACGCTCACCATCGAGCCGTGGGATTACCTCTTCTACGCGGAGAAGGTTCGCAGGGCCCGGTACGACCTGGATCAAGCGGCTCTCAAGTCCTACTTCGAGCTCAACAACATCGTGGCGGCCGCGATCTGGTCGGCCGAGCGGCGTTACGACATCACCTTCGCCGAGATCACGGGGAAGGTGCCGGTGTTCCACCCCGACGTGCGCGTCTGGGAAGTGACGGACAGCGCGACGGGCGCCCATCGCGCGCTCTTCTACATGGACAACTTTGCGCGCGCCGGCAAACGCTCGGGCGCGTGGGCGGCAAGCTACCGCGTCCAGCACCGGCTCGACGCCGGCGCGACGGCCATCACCTCGAACAACAACAACTTCGTCAAAGGGGACGCGGGGCAGCCGGTCCTGATTTCCTTCGACGATGCCGAGACGCTGTTCCACGAGTTCGGACACGCCATTCACGCCATCCTTCAGGACATCACCTACCCTGGCCTGGCCACGACGCCACGCGATTTCGTCGAGTATCCCTCGCAGGTGAACGAACAGTGGCTGCTCACGCGGGAGGTGCTCGACCGGTTCGCGCTTCACCACGAGACGGGGGAGCCGATGCCGCAGGCGGTCGTCGAGCGGATCAGGAAGGCCGAGACTTTCAACCAGGGCTACGCCACCGTCGAGTACCTTGCCGCGGCGCTCGTGGACATGGAGCTGCACACCAGGGCAGAGGCGGTTGCGGATGCCAGCGCATTCGAACGTCAGGTGCTCGAGCGAATCGGAATGCCTCGCGAGATCGCACTGCGGCACCGGCTGCCGCAGTTCAACCACCTCTTTGCGAGCGACGCCTACTCGGCCGGGTACTACAGTTACCTGTGGTCCGATGTCATGGCGGCCGATACATGGCAGGCATTCCTCGAGGCTGGCGGCCCATGGGACAAGGCCGTGGCCGACCGGCTGCGGAAGCACATCCTGTCGGACGGCAATGCCATCGATCGGGCCGAAGCGTACCGGCGGTTCCGCGGGCGGGACCCCGACGTGAAGGCGCTCCTTGCCGGGCGCGGGTTCCCCGCCGACTGAAGGTCCGCGGGAGACGGCCCGCGCAGGCCGTCCCCCCGCAGTGTTGCCGCCTAGAAGAAGAACTTCAACACGAGTTCGACCGTGCGCGCGCTGCTCACCGTGCTGGTGATTCTTCCGAACGTGTTCGGCGCGTTGATGTCGCGGGCCGGCGGTCCAAAGCTTGGCGTATTCGTCAGGTTGAAGGCCTCGGCCCGGAACTCGAAGTAGCGCTCACCCCCCGCGTGGAACCGTTTCGCCAGTACGGCGTCGATGTTCCGGTAGCCTGGCGCGCGTGCCACACCAATCCCGCAGTCTCCCCATGTGCCTCGGGGAGCGCGGGAGAAGGCATTGATGTCGAGCCACCTGTCGACGCTCTGATCGGCCGGTTTGGGATCACCTACACAGTTCGGCCGCTCGTTGCTGCGCACCCCCTGGAGTGACGGGTTGCTGCCGTCGGTGACGGTGATCGGAAAGCCGCTCCGCGCCTGGAAGATGCCGCTCAACCGCCAGCCCCCGAGCACCCCGTTCACAAGGGGGGAGGCGTCGCTTCCCCAGCGGCGTCCCTGGCCGAAGGGCAGTTCGTAGTTGGCTGAGAAGACAAGGTTGTGGCGCGCGTCGAAGAATGCCGGCCCGTAGTTCCACTCCGGCTCGTAGGCGTTCATCCAGTAGGCCCCTTCCGCCGCAACTCCACCCGACCCGTAGTAACCAAGATTGTTCGTGCGGGTACGGCTGAGAGTGTAAGAGGCCAGGTACTCGAAGCCGTCCTGAAGGCGCTGACGGAGGCTGGCCTGCAGCGCGTTGTAGTCACTTCGTCCACGGGATGCCGTTGTCGAGATGTTGGTGAGGAGCGGCGCGGTGGCAAACAGCGGGCGCCGCTGCTGCAGCGGAGCCCATGTCGACGGGTCCCCTTCTCCGGGCAGGGGCTGGTTCCCCTCGACCGGTGCGACAAGATTCGTGGCCTTGTGGCCGACGTATCCGACGTTGGCGGACATGGACGGCGTCAGGAGGTGCTCGGCAAACACATTCCACTGCTGCGTGAGCTGCGGGCGCAGGTTCGGGTCCCAGGCGCGCACCTGCCCAGAGGGCTGGTCGAGCGGCCTCACGTCAGCGAAGCCGGCGGCCAGCGTGCCAGGCCCGGTCGTGGCGTCGTACTGGACGAACGACTCGAAGAAGAACGGCGGGTTGAGGGGCAGCCGGAGGTTGGCTCCCGTGCCTTCCATGTACTGCGTGATCCCGTAGCCCGCACGCATGACCCAGCGTTCCGCCGGCCGCCACGCGAAGCCCAGGCGCGGCTCGAATCCCTTCGTGTACGCGCTGTAGAGCGCCCGGCTCTCCCGGCTTCCGGGGCTCGCCACGATCTGCTCGCCGGTGCGGAGGTCGAAGTTCGACTGGCGATCGTCCTTCTCCACGACCGGCTGCGTATAGGCCCACCGCATGCCGAGATTGAGCGTGAGCTCCGGCGTCAGCTTGAAGTCGTCCTGGACGAACAGCGCCATGCGGTTGTGCAGGTGCGTCCAGGGTTCCGAAAGGCTGCCGCGCCCCTTCGTTGCGACCTGATCGAGGAGGAAATCCGAGAACGGGAACCCGGTGAAGCCCCCTCCGTAGGTGAACAGTCCAAGGCGGTGTGACGGCCCTTCAGCCAGGTGAGCTTCTGATTGATCTGGTACGTCTTGTCCAGGGTGTCCGTATTGCTCGCACCGGCACCGACCGAGGAGAGGCCGCTCCCCAATCCAATCGAGCTGAGCCCCGGAATGGGCTGCCCGCCAGCGATCCCGAACGTCTCGTTTGCATTCCCGATCCCCGCCCAGTCGAGCGCCCCGGTCACGATCGTGATCTGGTTGTAGCCGACGAGGACCTCGTTGACGAGCGATGACCGGATGACACGGTTCCAGTTGAAGGCCAGGTTCCGGAAGGGGGCGTCGGTGCGGCTGCCGAGGAGCAGCGGAAAGGCGCGCTGGTCGTTGCGGGACTCGTACTCCGCAAAGGAGAAGCGCCCGAATATCTTGTCGTTGCGCGAGGCATTCCAGTCGATTCTCACGTCCGCCTGATGGGCCCGTATGGTCGTCAGGGTCTCCCCCACGAAATTCCCGGTCACGCCGCTCACCGCCCGGTTCGGGAGCGGGTAGAGCGCCGGGTTGTTGAGGATCGTGCGGGCGATCGGGCTGATCCGGCTGAGGGGGATCTGGTTCCCGGGGAATGGCTGGCCGGTCAACGGGTCACGAATGGCCGTGGCAACGCTCGACAGATCACCGCTGCGCCAGCTTTCCGGGGCGACCGACGGGGTCTCGAACCCCGGAGCATTGAAGCGTGTGCCCTGGTAGTTCGCGAAGAAGAACAGCTCGTTCCTGACGAGCGGGCCGCCCAGCGTTCCCCCGTAGATGTCCTGCCGGCGTTCCGGCTTCGGCGCGTTCGAGCGGTTGTTCGACCACTGATTCGCATCCATGCGGCTGTCGCGGTAGAACTCGAACACGTTTCCCCGGAAGGCCGTTGCTGCCCGACTTGATGACGTTGCTGATGACCGCCCCGGCCACGTTCCCGCTGTCGGCCGAGTAGTTGTTGGTTTCGACGCTTATCTGGGCGAGCGCATCCGGGCTCGGCTGGTAGGCCACCAGGTTGTCGATCGACTCGTTCATGTCGATGCCGTCGATCGTGTAGTTGTTGGTCTGCTCCCGGTTGCCGTTGACGAACGGACGGCCTCCGCCGAAGTTGCGAATCGAGGTGAAGGATCCCGGGTTGGGGGTGACGACCCCGGGAAGCAGCAGCGACAGCTGTCCGGTGTTGCGCCCGTTCAGGGGCAGGGCCGCCACCGTCGTGCCGGAAATGACCTCGCCCACAGTCGCCGACTCGGTCTGCAGGACCGGCGACTCCCCCGTCACGAGCACGGTCTCTTCGAGCGACCCGAGCTCCAGCTTGAAATCGAGGCGGGCGATCTGCCTCGCTTCGACCTGAATCGGCTTCGTTGCTGCGGTCTTGAAGCCTGACAGCTCCGCGCGAACGACGTAGGCGCCCACGGGCACCGAAGTGATGGTGTAGTTCCCTGTCGCGTTCGACAAGCCGGTGTACTCGACGTTGGTGGCCTGACTCGTGGCGATGACGGCGGCACCGGGAACGGCGGCGCCGCTGTCATCGGTGACGATGCCTGTCAGCGACGCGGCGCCGGTCTGGCCGGCCGCCAAGGCAGGTGCGAGAAAGACGAGAAGGAGCAGGAGCAGTCCGGGCATGACGACCGATCGAGGGGTGTTCATATCGCCTCCGCGGAGATGAGCGTGGCCGGAAACCGTACGCGGCTTCGTAGGTGTGCGTAACATGGCCCAGCCGGGCTCTGGAGTCAAGGCAGCGCCCCGCTGAGGAACACGCGCCCGCCGGCGCGCAGCGCGGGGAGGACGAACTCGGTGTCCCCGTTCCGGTGCTCGTGCGGGATCAGCGCCAGCGGTTCTTCCGGTGATTCGTAGTGGACCACCGTAAACGTTCCTCGGATACGGATCTGGACCGGCAGCGGCTGGTGCGCATAGTTGAGGACGGTGACCAGGGTGCTGCCCGTCTTCGACTCCTCGTAAGCGGCCGTGAGAACAGTGATGCCGTTCCAGATGTCGATCACGCGGCCTTCGCGGCCCAGGGCCTGACGGATCTCCAGGGCGAACGCATTCGGATCGGGGACGCCCTGCAGCACCCCCATTACCCTGCCCTTTCCCAGGGGATATACGCGTTGCGGCCCGTCCTCTGATTGGACGCTCCCGGGAGGCGGAGCAAACGAGGGGGCACGAGCGGCATCGAGCACGACCGTGCCTCCCGCCCGTGCGAAGTCCCGGAGGGTCTCCCGTGGCGACCCCTCAATCGGGTCCAGCACGATCGCGAGCGCCATTGCGGAGAGGCCGGCCGCTGATAGCTGGGAGGGGAGGATCACCTCGAACGGCAGGTTGTGGCGGAGAAGCAGGTTCATCACCTCGAACCACCGCATCGGGTCCGCCGTGACGACCGCGATGTTTGCACGCGGGCTGTAGCGGGCGATCGGAGCCCACGCGTAGAAGTCCAGATACCGCCGGATCTCCTCCCACTCGATTCGCGCCTGCGGTGCGCCCACGGCAAGCCCTGCCTGGAGCCGCTCGTGCAACGGCAGGACCAGGTCCCCCCCGAAGCTCCCGGCCTCCGCTATGGCGACAAGATAATCCTCGAGGGCCGGCCCCGCATCGACATCGGCGACGGTCAGTGCCGACCACGCGTAGGTCACCATCTGCGGGGGGTCCGTCCGCTCCGCGCTGATGATTCGCATGAGCGCGGCATTGTTCTCGATCCACGGCTGGGCGCTCCGGCCTGCCACCTGAAGCACCTCCTTGTTCCTTGTCACCCAGTTGGTCCGGATGTGCGGCCACTTTCCGCGGTCGTCCAGCGTGCGCAGCGCTACGTCCCGCGGTGCAAGCTGCCGGCGCAGTCGCGCGATCCCCTCGGGCGACGCCGTTCCCTTCAGCACGACACCCGCAAGGCTGCCCGGCGGGGGAGTGAAGGTCCCGAGTGAGGGGGCGTCCACCTCGAGATGCACGCGGTAGCCAAGGCGCCTGGCTTCCCGCACGGCCGTGCTGTTGCCGGCGGGCACGAGCAGCGCGGCAACGCCGAGGGTCTGTGGTGAGGGCAGGTGATCGGTATTCCAGCGGATGAGGACTTCGGCGCGAGCCTGGCTCGCGGCTGCGAGCAGCGCGAGACACGCAATCAGCGCGGGGAGGCGCGTGCGCCTGACGGTCCTCACGGCTGTCGCCGGGGCTGAAGCGCCGGGCCGTTGTGTGCCCATTCGAGCGCGCCGGCTGGTGAAAACCACAGTGCAGACACACCGGGAACACGTGCGAGCAGCGCCCGGCCTTCCTCGATCGTCAGCATCACGAGCGTGGTGGAAAGGGCATCGGCCAGCGTGGCGTCGGCCGCAACGATGCTCACCGTCGTCCCGCTTTGCGCTGGCGTACCAAGATGCGGGTCGAGGATCTCTCCGGAGCTGAACACCCCGTCCCCGGGCATAGCCGATGCCTGCCGGGACGTGGCAATCGACATGTTCCGGAGCTCGATGGTCCGCCCCGACGGGGTGTCCCCGCCGACGTGCACCGGCCACCCGCTGTGCCCCGGCTGTGACCCGATGGCGGCGATGGAGCTTCCTCCGGCATTCACGACCGCATCCTCGATTCCCGCAGATTTCAACACAAAAAGGGCCCGTTCGACCGCATAGCCTTTGCCGATGCCACCGAGGTCTATATCGAGGCAGCTGGACGTGAACCGAATGCGATCCGGCGGGTGAGTCTCGATGGCTGCATAGCCGACACACTGGCGTGCGGCGGAAATTTCGGCCGCATCCGGCTGCCGCCCGTCCGCGTTCGCCTCTTTGAACACCCTGACCAAGGGGGCGATTGTCACGTCGAACTTTCCACCGGTCAGGCGTGAGACCGCTGTCGATCGCTCGATGATTTCGTAGAGGCTTGGAACGACCTGCACGGGTCCCCCACGCGCCTGGCGGACCAGCGCAGACAGGTCGCTCTCCGGGTTGAAATTGCTCATCACGCCGTCGAGACGCGTCACCTCGGCGAACGCTGCCTCGATCGCCCGTGCCGCTTCGGCCGGCGACTCGTGATACACGACGATGTCGAACATCGTTCCCATCGCGTAGCGCTGCGCGTGAACGGGGGCGGGTGATTCGGCGAAGACAGCGGTCGCGATCATGACGGCGAGGAGCACGCTCGCGCTCGCGTGGGTCCGCAGGCGAACCGCGCGCCTACCGGAGGGCATAGATGACGCCCGGGTAGCTGGCCAGGTACACGGCCTCGTTCGTCAGGACAGGCGTCGACTGCAGGGAAGCCCCGAGGGCGGCTCGCCACAGCTCTTCACCGGTGCTGAGATCAAAGGCCTGCGTGGTGCCGTAGAACGTCTGAATGCACACCACGGAGGGGCCAGCAAGCGGCGGGGCCGTGATCGTGCGGAAGGAGCGGGACTTCCACACCTGTCGTCCATCTATTATGGAGAGCGCATACATGTGGCCGTCCTTCCCCCCGAAAAACACCTTGCCATCGGCCACTGCCGCTGAGGAGGCGATCCCCAGGTCCGTGACGACGCTCCATGTCACGCGGCCGGATTCGGCATCGAGGGCATAGAAGACATGATCCTCGGAGCCCGCAAGCACGAGGGAGCCGGCCACGGCGGGAGACGCGCTCACGCCTTCTCCGGTCTGGTAGCTCCACGCGTCCTCTCCGGAGGCGGTGTCGAGCGCATGAATATTGCCGTCGCTGCACCCGACGTACACCAGCCGGCCCGCCACGTAGGCACTGGAGCAGATCCGCCCTCCCAGCTGCCGCCGCCAGCGAACCAATCCGGTGCCGCGATCGATGGCCGCGAAGGTGCCACTCGTCGAACCGCAATACACCGTCCCCGCCTGCACGGCGGGAGAGGTCCACACCGGTCCGCCGGTCTCGGCGGTCCATTGAAGCCGGCCGGCTGTAACCTCCACCGCATACACCTTCCCGTCGTCGCACCCGAACAGCACGAGGTTGCCCGAAAGGGATGGGGTGGAGTCGATCGCGGCCGCCGCCTGGAACGTCCACCGCTGCCTGCCGGTCCGGCTGTCGAGAGCGTAGAGGCACCCGTCACGGCAGGTTACGTACAGGACGTCCTCGCGAAGCACAGGACTCGAGCGAACAGCTTCGGGGAGGCTGGCCTTCCAGAGCAGATCCTGAGGAGGGCTCTTCCGTGTTCCCGGCACTGCGCCTCGACGGTCGTTCCCCGCGAGGAGCGTGACCCAGTCGGTCTCGTGTTGATCCATGGGATCCCTTCGTTACCCGAGGCGAATACGCCGGTGGTCGATCGCCTCGAGCTCCCAGGTGCCGAGTCCGAGAGCCGCCGCCGTCCTGATGTGTCCAGGCTCCCTGTAGAACGGGTTCTTGTGTGCCGTCCGCTGCATGTCGGCGTTGCTTCCCAGTCCGTCGAGACTGCGATCCCAGAGGGAAGGCACCCCGAGCTCACGACGCCTGGCTTCCACGATCTCCAGCTCGATGCGATCGACGGCGACCGGGTCGGTGCCGATCAGCAGGGTCCTGGCGTCCCAGACGAACTCGGGGTTCCAGGCAAAAGGGCCGCTGTGGTAAACAGCCCGGATTCCGTCCATGATGTGGAGCACCGACCTGGACCGCAGCGGGGTCGCGGTGCACATCACGCCAATTACCGGATCGGTGTAGGTCTTCGGGTCCACATGGGTCCGGGCGACATTGTTGAAGGACCCGTAGGCGAGGTTCTTCAGGCAGCCGGTCACCCCCGACGCGTTGTGCTCTTTCAGGCAGGGAAGGTTGATGATCTTGGTCGCCTCACTCGTCACCACGCTGGCCAGGTAGGAGCGGGTTTCCCGCTCGCCAAAGCAGTCCATCTCGCAGAACACCGCCGGGTCGTACCCGCCTCGCGTCTGTCCGGCCACGGCCCATCGTTGATCGAGGCCCACGACCCTCACGCCCGGAGGCACCAGCGTGTGGTAGCCATTCACCTCGAGCTGGTTGGAGTTGCGGTCGTAGACGATGATGTTGCTGTTGGGAACGCCGGCTGTGTTCAGCGCGCGAATCACCTCCCGCAGCAAGGCTATCGACGTTGTCGTCTGCGGGGTGCCCGACGGGTTCACCTTGATCGCCACCACGTCGGAAGGGGAGACGAACCGCGCCCACGCCTGCTCCGGACGGGCGTTGCCGGTCAGCCCCTCCATCCCCGCATCGATCATTGTCTTCATTGCGGAGGAAGAGACGCGATTGTCGGCAATGGCCCCGGCGTGGAACACTTCGACCACGCGGCCGGGGAAGGCACCGGGCATGCCCAGGGGAGACAGGGGCATGTCAGGGGCATGCATCGCGATCCGCAGGTCCTGGCGCGGGGCGCCCGCCTGGCGGAACGGAGTGGCGGCCAGCCCGAGGTGCAGCGTCCCCAGAGCGACGTTGTAGACGAAATCGCGGCGGTTCATGTCCCGTGTGTCACTTTCACCAGTGCCTTTGGCAGCAGAGAAGCGCGTGGACGTTGTCGGGCGTAGATCGGCGTGAGGATAGCCCCCGGGCGGTCCGGAGGCAAGCGGCAAGCGGCTGATCGGGGGAAAGTGGAGATTCGATGTCCAGACAATCGACACGGCACTGCTCGACGGGGACCTCGGGTTTCACCAGCACACGGGCGGGCATACGCCCGGCCCCACGTGGCCGACGTTCGTGAGATTCGCCTCGAAGTACTTCGAAGCGCCGTCTGGACGTGCGGCCAGGTGAGCAGCCGGGTGACGGCCCACGAGATTGACATCAATGTCCGCGTGTGTAGGATGCAGGGGTCGCGACCGGTTCGTTCGGCGCATGTCAGCACAGACGGGCCACAGGTCCGGTCTCGTGCGAGGGGATAGCGATGGCGCAGGTCAGCAGAAGTTCCACCGTTCACGACGTGGTCATCATCGGATCGGGAGCCGGTGGCGGCACGGTCACCAAGGTGCTCGCGGACCTCGGCATAAAAGTGCTGCTGATGGAAGCCGGTCCCATGGTGAGCATGGGGGACTTCAAGATGCTGCAGGGGCCATTCAGCGTGTGGCACCGGGGAGCGGGGGAGCGTGCGGAGCTCTACACGAGCGGGCAGGGAACGCCGCTTAACTTCAACGCCAGCTTTGCGGCCAACACGGTAGATGAGCCCTACACCGTAGCGCCCGGCAGCCAGTTCCGACTGTTCCGCTCGCGCGTAATAGGGGGACGCACGAATCACTACGCGCGCGTCCAGTTGCGGTACTCGGATTACGACTTCAAGAACCGTTCGATGCTCGGCATCGGCTACGACTGGCCGATCGGCTACGACGATCTGGCCCCGTATTACGACAAGGCGGAACGGCTGATCGGGGTGACGGGCAAGCCCGAGGGGCTGCGCAGCGCGCCGGACGGCGTCTTTCAGACGCCCGCCCCGTACAAGACCCACGAGGTGCTCATCGACCGCGCCTGCGCGAAGCTCGGGATCAAGGCGTCGAGCTCACGCCAGGCTGTGATCACCAGCGCGCTGAACGGGCGTCCTCCCTGCCACTACTGCGGCCAGTGCGGCCGCGGATGCTCGCAGGGGTCGAACTACGCCTCGAGTTACGTTCAGATCTTCCCCGCCATGAAGACCGGCAACGTCACCGTGGTGACCAATGCCATGGCGCGCGAGCTCATCACGGACGCCTCGGGGAAGGTCACCGCCGTCTCCTACATCGACAAGGAGACTGGCGCCGAGCGCCAGGTGCGGTGCCGCACGGTCGTGCTCTCGGCGGCTGCCTGCGAATCGGCGCGCCTGCTCCTCAACTCCAAGTCCTCGCGGCACCCGAACGGGCTGGCGAACTCGAACGGCATCGTTGGCAAGTACCTGACCGATACGGTCGGCGCGGGGCTCTCCGCGACCGTGCCGTACCTCAGGGGCACGCCCATCCACAACACGGATGGATATGGCGCGCACCTGTATATCCCCTGGTGGATGGCGGATCAGCACTCGAAGCTCGACTTCCCGCTCGGCTATCACGTGGAGGTCGGCGGAGGAGGGTTCGGCATGCCGTCGCTCGGGTTCGGCGCACAGGCCTACACGGAGAACGAGGGGTATGGCCTCCCGATGAAGGCGGCCATCCGTGAGTCCTACGGCGGGATCGGCGTCAGCCTCACTGGCCGGGGCTCGATGGTCCCGAATGACGATTGCCGCTGCGAGATCGATCCGGAGGTGAAGGACAAGTGGGGCATCCCGGTCCTGCGGTTCCACTGGAAGTGGCACGACTCGGAGATCAACCAGGCCCGCCACATGCGCGAGAGCTTCCGGGCGATTCTCGAGACGCTCGGGGGAACGATCAACCCAGGACGGGGAGGCGGGCCGGGCCGTGGCGGTGCGGGGGCAGGCGGACGGGGAGGCCCTGGCGCAGGTGGCCGCGGAGCGCCCGGCGCGGGTGCGGCTCCCGGCGAGACTGCCGCGACGCTGCCCGGCCCAGGTGCGCAGCCACCAGGTACCGGACAGCCGGGCAGCCGCGGCTCAGGGCCTGAACCAGCCCCCGCAGCGATCCAGGACGCGCAGATGGGCGTGGGGGGCGGCATCATCCACGAGGTCGGCTGCGTCCGCATGGGCAGCGATCCCCGCACCAGCGTTGTCAACGCGTTCTGTCAGGCGCACGAGGTGCCGAACGTGTTCTCGGCCGACGGCGGTCCGTTCGCGAGTCATGGGGACAAGAACCCGACGCACACCATCATCGCGCTCGCGTGGCGCACCGCCGAATATCTGGCGGAAGAAATGAGGAAGGGCAATGTCTGAGATCACGAGACGCGACGCACTCGGGCGGCTGGCCCTGGCCTTCGCGATGGGTGCGGCAATCGACGAGCTCGCCGCCCAGGAAGCTCACACGATGCTGCACCAGGGCTCCGCGGCCGCCGGCGGCACCGTCGCGCCCAAGGCGCTCTCGGCGCAGCAGTTCCGGACGCTCGAGCGGCTGACGGACCTCATCATCCCTCCGGATCAGGGGAAGCCCGGCGCCGTCGCGGTGAACGTGCCGGCCTGGATCGACAGCCTGCTTGCCGTCAACGACGAGCTGAAGGGACGGTACACCGCGGGTCTCGGCTGGCTCGACACAACGATGAAGGCGCGACACGGGAGCGATTTCGCCAGCGCCACACCGGAGGGGCAGACGGGGCTTCTCGACCAGATTGCCTATCAGAAGAACCGCTCGCCCGAGCTCGATCCGGGCATCGATTTCTTCATCCTGGCTCGGCGCATGACGGTGGATGGCTTCTACACGAGCGCGACAGGCATGCGGGATCTCTATCCAGGGAACGTCGCCCTGGCCGAATACAAGGTGCCCCAGGAGGCATACGACTACGTTCTCAGCCGCAGCCCCCTGAAGTAGCGGAGGTAAGCCAGGCGCTTCAATTCCTGGTGAACTTCCAGACGAAGTTCACCATCGGAAAGGCGATCATGTCGTCGGTGCCAAGCGGCACGACGAGCCCCAGATCGGTGGAGAATCGCTCGCCCAGGAAGCGGACTCCCCCTGTGGCGATGCCGCCGCCCTGCCAGACATAGTTCTCGGTGATCAACTTCAGCCCGCGCCGGACGCGATGTTCCCCACCGATCATCGCCACCCCGGCGCCGTCGTTCTCGCCGTAGCGCGAGTAGGCGTACCCGACTCCTCCGGTAACCGCCGTGTCGGTGCCCCCTTTCGTCACCACGCCATACGCAATACCGAACTGGCCGTCCCCCACGTTCATGAAGTGCATGACGCCGACGGCGGCATCGGTGTTCCTCGATGAGAGCACCTGGACCTTCGGGGTGATCCAGAACGGATGTTCGCTGCCACCGCCGAAGATCAGGGGAGTGCCGGCGCCGAACGAGATCCGGTCCGTGAGTCCGATCTGGACGAACGGCAGCACGATCTCATACACGCCGACGTAGCCTTCCCCCCGCTTCAGTGCCCGCCCTGTCGGCGCGAAGAAGAGCCGTGTCGGATTCGGGTCCCCCCGATAGAACTCCCCCCGCACGATCCGCCCTTCGATCGGTCGCACCGAGACGATCTCGGCTTGTGAGACTTCGATGACCGCGCCTGCCGTCGTCAGGAACGTCACGGTCTCGCCGTCTACGCGGTTTACTCGCCCGTACGCCCGCGTGCCGTCGCGCAGAACCAGTTCCTGGGTCTCTCCGGGCTGGGCGGCCTCGATGGCCGGGGGAGCCGAAGGCGAGGGCTGCTCCTGAGCCGCGTCGGCGGTTGCCGGGAACAGCAGGCTCGAGGCGATGAGCAGTGCGCGGATACGCGTCATTCCAGGATCCTTCCAGCGGGCGTGAATGCCCGCTGAGAGAGAAAGAAGCAAAACCGGGGCCTTCGTTACGGTGTGTGCCCCACCTGCTGTTCATCCATCGTCCGCTGGCCTATCATTCGGGCCATGAGAAGACCCACCGTGCTCGTGGCCCTGATCGCTGTTGCGGCATTGTCGGTTGCCGTCAAGGCGGTACAGGAGCCGGCAACCCAGAAGCCGAAAGTCATTGAAGTCCAGAAGCTCCGCGAGAACCTCTTCGTCCTCACCGGAGGCGGCGGCAATACCGCTGTCTTCATCACGGCCGACGGGGTCGTCGTCGTGGACACCAAGCTTCCGGATTGGGGCGCCCCGCTCCTGGCCAGGATCAGGGAACTGACCCCGAAACCGGTCACCACGATCATCAACACGCACACGCACTTCGACCATGTGAGCGGCAACGTGGAGTTCCCCGCCAACGTCGAAGTCGTGGCGCACCGGAATACGGCGGCGCTGATGAAGGAGATGCGGACCGTGACCGGCTTCCCGCCGCAGGAGGGGAACATCTTCACCGAGCACAAGGGCAGGGGGCTCCCGACACGCACGTTTACCGACACGCTGACGCTCGGCAAGGGGGCTGACCAGGTGGACCTGCGCTACTTCGGCCCCGGCCACACCAGCGGCGACGCGTGGGTGGTCTTCCCGTCGCTCCGTGTTGCGCACGCGGGCGACATCTTCCCTGGCAAGAACCTCCCAATTCTCGACGCGAACAACGGCGGCAGCGGGGCCGCCATCGGCGACACGCTTGCCAAAGCCGCAGCGGGCCTGAAGGACGTCGAGGCGATTATCACCGGCCACAGCACCACGATGAGCGTCGCCGAACTGCAGGAATACGCCGAGTTCAACGAGGCGTTCCTCTCCGCCGTTCAGGACGGGAAGAAGGCCGGCCGATCCGCCGACGAGATCGCGTCGAGCTGGAAGACACCCGCCAAGTACACCGGCTACCGGGACACTCCGGTGGAACGGGTGAGAACCAACGTGAACGTGGTGCTCGGCGAGCTCGAATGATTCCGCCAGCTCATCGGGATCCTCCAAGGGGAGCTTGCCGGCGTGTCAGCATTTCGGCACCTCCGGCCGGACGTAGCGGAGGTCTTCACGCCCGCTGCAGTGGGATCCGGCAAAGGAGAAGCTCGTGGGCGAGTCCGCGAGGGAAGGCAACTCGCGCGCGTCCGCGTGATCCCGGCCGATCACGGCCAGGGCAGCGGCACGTGGGCAGGTCTCGGCCGCGCAGCCGGATCCAGCCGTCCCTCCAGATATCGCTCGATGTCCCTGGCGGCCGTCGCGCGATGGCCGCGTTCCTCTCCCGTGGTCGCGCCGGGTGTTGCGAGCTGCCGGGCGAGCGCGGTGAGGTGATCTCCCGTGATCGCGCGGACCTGCGCGGTGGCTGACGCACTCGCCGCCAGGTCGAGCATGGCGTCCAGCGTGGCGCGCTGTGCGATCCGGCGCAGCGAGGCGTCCATGCCGGCGCCATCATCCGGCTGTGCGGACCGTCCCCACGTGGCGTCCACCATGGCTGCCAGCACTTCGTCGAGACCGGGGTTCGCGGTATCCCGGGCGTTGAACGAGACCAGGCGCGCGGCGCGCTCCGGGTGCAGGATTCCGTTGAGAATCTCCTGGGCGAGGCTGTGCGCCGCCGCCAGCGGGTCGAACGCCGTGCCGGCGGGCGTCGGGACGAGCGTCAGGTCCGCGTCGTACCCGAACGGCACCGGGGGCAGCAGCGTCGTCACGCGGTCGGGGATGCGCAGTTCGGCCGGCGCGAGCGCGCCGAGCACGCGCTGCAGGGCCGCGCGCTGATCGTCCGGCGGTGCAATCCGCGTGGTGACGGTCGGCTCCCCCGCGATCGCATAGCCGAAGTCCATGCCGCCGATGTACTTGATCGCGCCGGTCAGCGCGTAGCGGTGGTGAAAGTACACGTGTGCGAACCGGCGGTTCAGCACGGCGAGCGCTTCGCCCGGCTGTGCGGCCCGCGTATCGAACCGGTCGATGAGCAAGCGCCGGACCGCCATCGTGCGCTCCAGCGCGCTCAGCATGTCCGCCCCTTCGACCCACTGGCTGGCGCCGGGAATGGAGCCAGCCGCTCCGGCGTGCGCGTCGGCGACGAACCGGAGCCCCTGTGCTTCCGCATCCCGCACGAGCTGACGCAGCCCCGCGGCTTCGGCCGCCGCGTCGGGATACCACGTGTAGGCGTACCGGATTGCCAGGATGTCGTGCGGACCTGGCGATGCGCGATACGCCTCGGAGATGTCGAGCCGCCCCTGGGGGTCCAGCCGGACGAGGGGGTAGGGATAGTCCATGACCGACGCGCGATCCTGCGTTGCCGCGATGAAGTTGTGCGCGAGCCCGAGCGTGTGGCCGATCTCATGGGCGGCGTGCTGCCGCCGGCGCGCCATCGAGAACTGTTCGGCTGTGAGCTGCAGCCCCTCCGCACCGGCGGCAGGCACCAGCCCCATGTAGATGTCGTGGTCCACCAGCGAGCGGTACGAGTCCATCCGCACGACCGTGCCGATGATCTCGCCGGTTCGCGGATCCCGGTAGGAAGGTCCGACCGACGGACCGCGCTCGGTGCGATGCACCCAGTAGATCACCGGATAACGCGCATCCATCGGGTCGGCGTCCGCCGGCAGCGGCTCGATCCGGAACGCGTTCCGCCAGCCTGCCGCCTCGAACACCTCGTTCCACCACCGGCCGCCGTCGATGAACGCGCTGCGGTACGGCTCGGGGATCGCAGGGTCCATGTAGTAGACGATCGGCGTGACGGGTTCGACGGTCTCGCCACGCACGTAGGCCGCCGGGTCGCGCGGCTCCAGCCGCCAGCGGACGACGCCGCGACTGCGGTAGTCGGCATCGAACGGCTGGGCAAAATCGAAGAAGGAGATCGGGAACAAGCCCGCCCGCGGGTCGAAGGGGCGCATCGCGAGCGGCGGGTCCGGCAGCCGCACGAAGCTGTGGTGCTGCTGGAGCGTGATGGATCGCCCGTCCGGCGCATGCCTGTGGATGTCCGCGCCCGGATCGTCTGACACGTAGGTGAGCACCGACCGGATTTCCGTGTTCGACGTGAAGGAGCGGGTGACCGCGCCGTCGATGTAGCTGCGGTCGCGGTCGGAACGGAAGGCGCCGAGCCGCGCGTTTCGCAGCTGCCCCGCCACGCCGTAGACGTCGCTCAGTAAGAAGTCGGTCGCGTCTACCGTGATGCCGCCCTTTCCGTCCTCCTCGATCGCGAACGAGGCGAGCACGGACTGCGGGAACGCCTCCTCGACGCTGCGCCGCAACGCCTCGTCACCGGATGCAGCACGAAACGCGGTGTTCCGCTGGACGAGCAGCACTCGCGCGCCGCGCCGTTCGAACCGCACCAGCGCCTCCGAACCGGTCTGCCCCCGGTCGAGCCCCGCCGCCATCGACCCGAGTCCCGTCGCCAGGGTGTTCAGATACAGCATGTCCTCGCCGGGGCGCAGGATGGTCAGCAAGACACGGCCGGTCGCCGTGTCGTGGCGCACCGGAAGCAGGTGATCATCCGCTCCGGCCGGACCGGACGGCGCCGAGGCGCGGGAGGTCGTTCCACCGGCGGACGCACAGGCCGAGAGCGCCACGATCACCGTGAGGGGAATGGCCAGCGTGCGTACCAGGCGGGCGAACGTCGTCATCAGGGGTTCCTCTGGGGAAGGCGTGGAGTGTATGCCGCCGCGGAACGGGGGCGGGCGGGCGGTCCTGTTCTGCACGACAGAACGCAGGCCGTCCTACCTGATTACGTGCCACTGCGTCTGGCGGCCCGCGAGATAGATGACGCGCGTGCCGTCGAACACCGCCGACTGCTCGAGCTTGATGTCGACCGGTTGGCCCTTCCACTCGGGCATCGGCACGCGGACGCTGCCCTCGATGGCATAGGCGGTGTTCGGGTGCACCTTCCAGTCGCCCTGGATCGGAATGGCGCCCGGTGAATCCCACATGCCGATGGTCGCCCCCGCTCCGTGTCCGTGGAAGCCAATCGGATGCGTGTACGTGTTGTGAGTGATGCCCTCCCGGCGGGCGGCGGCCTGCACGGCGGCAAGCACCTCGTTGCCGGTCCGGCCCGCCGTGAACTCCGCGGTGAGGAGATCCTGCCAGCGATTGCCCACGGCCAGCGCCCGCTCCAGACTGGCGGGCACCTCCCGTTCGCCGAGGCGCAGGACGTATCCCATCTCCTGGGTGTCGGTGCTCAGGCGCAGGTAGGTGATCCCGACATCCGTGTGGAGGACGTCCCCGCGCTGGATGACCACGCCGTAGTCGCCGCAGAATGGCGTCTTGTCGTCACATGTCGTGCCGGGGCGCTGGACGTTGACGTAGGGCTGAAACCAGATCGGCAAGTCGAGCTCGGCAAACCGCTGCCGGATGTACCACGCCACGTCGTCGCTCGTCGTCACGCCTGGGGTGATCACCCGGTCGGAAAAGGCTTCGGCGATCACGCCGCGCGCGAGGGACACGATGTGCGGGTACACCTCGAGCTCGCGGGGCGTGCGGGTTTCCAGCCAGCGCACCGCCAGCGCCTCGGCGCTCACCACTCTGGAGGCGTACTCCGGTGGAAGGATGTCCATGAGGCGGTCGCGCAGGCCGCTCGTCAGGCCGTCCCCGAACGCCCAGTTCCGGCTGGTGTTGATGCCGATACGCCGGGGCCGGCGCTCGGCGATGAGCGCGCCGAGCCGGGTCCACTGCTCGTCGACGTCGTCCCCCTGCCACACGGCTTCGTAGAACCCGGCCATGGGGTAGCGGCTCACGGTCAGCCGCTCCACGCCGTCCGGCCCGCCGCGGTCGTGGAACACGAGCATGGTCGTGCGGCGCGCGGCAAAGACCGGCTCCGGCACCAGCGTGAGGTACAACGGGTCCTCCACGTACTCGCGATTGACGATCACCCAGAGATCGATGTCCACCTCGCGCATGAGGCGTGGAAGCAGCGTGTCGAGGCGATCCCGGAGCATGGCATTGACGGCCGCTGCGCGTTCCCGCTGCGGCAGGATGTGCTGATCGGCGCGAGCCAGCACCCGGCCTTGCCCGGGGGGGCCGTCTGCGCCCGTCTGCCGCGCCGACGGCGAGGTCAGCGCGGCGGCGAGCAGCAGGGTCGAGGTGAAGGTGAGCGCTCGGGGGGTCACGTGAAACGCCTCCTGCCAACGCGTGTGGGAGCCTGCCAGGATTATAGGCCGCGGGTTGCGGTCACGTTCGTGAGGGGAGGCTGCGCCGCACGGTGGCGGACCTCGCCAGAGCGGGTGGCCAGGGCCAGCACCACCACACAGGTCGAAATCAGACTCGGGATGCGCGGTGCCGCGAGCGGGTGACCGAACGCTTGAAACCGAGCCTCAGGCGCAACCGTACGCACCCGCAAGCCGCGCCTCAGCGGCGCTTCCACAGCAGCCGGTCGAGGCTCAGCGGCCCGGCGCCCCGTGCCGCGATGTACAGGAAGACAAAACAGTACAGCGCCGCAAGCTCCCCGCGGTTCATGATGGGCCAGACGTTCTGTGGATGATGTGAGATGAAATATGCGAAGGCCATCTGCCCGCTGCAGATGAAGGCCACTGGCGAGGTGAACATTCCAAGCATCACGAGCGTGCCGCCCACCAGCTCGATGACTCCCACAACACCACGCAGCGACAGCAGTTCGACGGCGCGTCCGCCGAACATCCCGAACAGCTTCTGAAGGCCATGGAACAGGAAGAGAAACCCTGTCACGATCCGCAAGGCGGAGTAGGCATATGCCTCGAGGTTGGCTCTGAGTGCCACGACACCTTTCCTTCCCGAGGGGGCGATCGGCCCCCGCACCACCTATACGACCAGCAGGCGGGTTACCGCTTCAACCGGATGCCCGCATTCGTGCTCGAATCACTTCGCTGTCGGATCAGCGGCCGGCTCGACGATTTGCACGGCCGTCCTCGCCTCAACATTCTCGAGGACCTGGATCGTTCCACCGGGCCAGCGCACCTCTACACGGCTGACGGTCCGCGCGTCCCCGAGTCCGAAGTGCACGCGCCTGTCGCTAGCCGACTGGTAGCTCGAGGCTGTCGAACAGATGCCGGACTGTGCGCGCCCCTGGTCGTCCTCGATGCGGACGAGCGCGCCGATGCCGTCCCGGTTGGAGCGGGTGCCTCGAAGCGAGACCGTGAGCCAGGCGCCGGCGTTTCCCCCGTCGTTGCGCAGCAGGACGGGGGCCGAATCGAGGTTTGCCACCACCACGTCGATGTCACCATCGTTGTCGATGTCGCCGAACGCCGCGCCGCGGCCGGCAGCGGGCCGCGCAAAGACTGCCCCAAGCGATGCGGACACGTCGACGAATGCTGCTCCTGTGTTGCGGAGCATCAGCGGCGGCTGAAGGTAGTCGAAGCCCTGTCGGGCGCGCGACACCGTGTCGAGAACGTGCCCCTGCGCCACGAAGAGGTCGCGCCGGCCGTCGTTGTCGAGATCGACAAGCTTCGTGCCCCACCCGGAGCTTCGGATTGTCGCAGCTGCCAGGCCGGAGGTGTGCGAGGCGTATTCGAACCGGCCGCTACCCGTGGCGCGGAACAACGCGTACCGCTCCAGGCTGAGTGTAGTCACCACGATATCCGCCCAGCCGTCGTTGTCGTAGTCCTGGAGGTCAGTGCCCATCCCCGCAAAGCTCCGTCCATCGCCGTCGTACGCGACACCCGCGTCGAGTGCCACCTCCGCGAAGCTGCCGCTTCCGGTGTTCCGAAACAGGTATTGCGCCATGGAGTCGTTGGCGACGAACAGATCGGTCCAGCCGTCGCCGTCGTAGTCGTGAATCGCGACCCCGAGCGCTTTGCCCGCATACGCGCCGATGCCGCTCGAAGCGGAGAGGTTGCTGAACGTGCCGTTGCCGTTGTTGCGGAGCAGGACGCTCGGGACCGGCGGGAACAGCCGCGGGTGACAGTAAGCCCGGGTGGTCCCGTCCGACGCCAGGCAGAGGGGATTCGTGTCCCACCTCCACTCCAGGTACCGCCCCACGTAAATATCAAGCCAGCCGTCGTTGTCGTAATCCAGGAAGGCTGCGCTCGAAGACCATCCCGGCACCGCGGCCTGCGCCCTTTCGGTCACATCCTCGAAGATCCCGCTCCCGTCGTTGCGGTACAGGGTGAGGCCGCCCACACCGGTCACGAGCAGGTCCGTATCGCCGTCGTTGTCGTAGTCCGCCGCGGCGGCCCCGACATCGTAGCGCGTGCCAGCAAGCCCGGCGCGCGCGGTGACATCCTCGAACCGCCATTCCCCCAGGTTTCGATAGAGGCGGTTCCAGAAGCGGGAATCGCGTTTGTCAGGGGGTGCGGCCGCATCGACGGTGATCGCCGCGCCGTTCGTGAAGAACAGGTCCAGTCGCCCGTCCCCGTCAAAGTCGAAGAGGGCCACGCCGCCCCCCATTGTCTCCGGCAGGAATTTGACGGGGGTCTTCGATGCCGCGTGGCGGAAGCCGATGCCGGAGGCGGCTGTGACGTCCGTGAATTGCAGACGCGTGGCCGACGGCACGCCGTGACTGGCGGCGGCCACCATCAGCCCGCATGCGACGACAGGCCACCGCATCTAGCGCCGCACCTTCGGCGCTCGTTCCGAAGCCGTCTGGAACCTCTTCAGCGCCTTCTCGGCGTCGTTCACCCGACCGAGCTTCCGATAGGCGTGAGACAGCAGATAGTGGGGCTCGGGATAATCCGGGTCCAGCCTGATCGCCTGCTCGAACCAGCGAACGCTCAGATCGCTGCGCCCGAGTTGCACCAGCGCCTTTCCGGCCAGGAACAGGTTTCGCGGCTCGTCGGGATTGCGCTCCGACGCCTCGGCGGCCAGATCGAAGGCGCGCCCGTGCTCCCCCAGCTTGAGCATCAGATCCGCCAAGTTCGCGTACACCACGTCGTAGCGCGGGTGGTCCTTGTGGACGAGCGCGATCGCCCGCAGGTAGTGCTGCTGTGCCAGCGCCACCTCGCCGAGCGCCTCATGTGCAAGCCCGAGGTTGTCCCAGGCCTTATGGAAGTCCGGGTCGAGCGCGACGGCCTGCTGAAGCGATTCGGCTGCCTCGGCGTGGCGGCCCTGCTGGTAGTAAATGCGCCCGAGATCGTACGGAACTTCTGCGTCACGTGGCGCTCGCCCGGCGGCGCGCTTCAACGCCGCTTCCGCCTCCGAGTCGCGTCCGAGGAGATACTGCGCCTTGGCGGCGACCTTCAGCGCGGGCACGTACTCCGGCTCCCCCGACGCGATGCGTTCCAGCGATGCCAGTGCATTGGCTGGCCGGCGCGCGAGCAGCTGCGCCTGCCCGAGCGCAAGGTGCAGCGATGCACTCGCGCCGCACGCATCGGATGCACGCGTGAAGTGCAGCACTGCCTGCTCGTAGCGCCGCTCCTGGTACGCAGCACGCGCGAGCGCCGTCGACTCCTCACAGTCCTGAGGGGGGCCGGCGGCCGCCAGCAGCATCCACAAGAACAACACCGGTCAGTCTCCCACGCGTATCGCGTCACCCGCCCGCACGGTCCCGGGCAAGCCTCCTCCTGGACTAGAACGACGCCCTGAGCGACAGCTGAATGCGCCTGGGCCCGGAGCCCACCCCGAAAATCCGCCCGAAGTTTGGATTCGAGATGTCAGTGATGGGACCGGCGAGGCCGGAGCGGTTGAGGGCGTTGATCAGGTCAGCCCTGAACTCCAGGTTGCGGCCACCGGCCGAGAACCGCTTCAGCACGCCGAAGTCCTCGCTATACCCCGCGGGACCCCGGACCGGCAGGACCGCCGGCGCGGTGCCAAGCCGCGACGGAACGCCCTGCGCCGAAAGCGGCTGCGTCGCAAACGCGGCGGGGTTCAGGTAGGGCGTGCCACGGGTCAGATCCACGGCCGACCCGTCGTACATGATTGGATCCACGCCAGAGATGAGGTCCGGACGGAGCGGATAGCCCGCCCCGTTCATCCGGCTGTCGAACACACTCAGCGTGCCGCCGCTCCGGTAGTTGTGGATGCCGGTCAGTGTCCAGCCGCCAAGGATCTGGCCGATCACCCCGTCCACATCGACTCGCTTCCCGGGACCGATCGGCAGCTCGTATATCCAGGTCAGCTTCAGGAAGTGCGGAATGTGCCGCCCTGCCGCGAGCGCCCACTCGTCGCTCGATCCGTCCTGCCTGAGAACGTTGTCTTCGGTCTTCGACCAGGTGTGCGCCACGAGGAGTGCGATGCCGTCCCGGAACTGACGCTCGAGCGTCGTCTGCAGCGAGTTGTATCGGGTCTTTCCCTTGAAGTTGTTCAGGAACGTGACGCTCGTGAACTGCGGATACGGCCTCAGTGCCTGCTGCAGGGTGCCCGCGAAGCCAGGATACGGAGAGTTCACTCCGAGCAGCGGCTGGTTCGCCAGATTGCTGAACAGCAAATCGCCGTACTGCGAGACCGCCTCGAACGGGATGCGGTTGATTTCGCTGTCGAACGCCAGACGGCGCCCCTGTGCGCCGATGAAGGCGGCCGTCATCGAGAAGCCGGCGGGCAGCTGGTGCCGGAGCATGAGGTTGAAGTTGTGGTACTGCTCGCGTCTGGCCTCTTCACCCGTGAGGACGGTGACACCTTGATTGTTCAGCTGAGCGGGGTCGTAGTTCGGCAGCGTACCCGCGAAGCTCGGGTACGGATCGCTCAGGTACATCACGGGATCCTGTGCGTTCGGCGTCGGCCGTGTGGCACGGTTGACCGCGATGTTCGCGTTGTAGCCAGCCGAATTCAGGCCGCCGAACCCCTCGTTGTCGCTGTACGCCGTCGCGGGCCTGTTGCTCGAGCTGTAGCCGCCGGTGATGGCCAGTCGCGGCGACACGGCATAGGCGGCGCCGAGACGCGGCTGGAACTGCTTGTAGTAGGTGTCGATGAACGTCTGCCGCCCCTCCTGGGACGCAAAGCGCAACGCCCCCGGCCGTCCCCCTGCAAGCTCATTCGGCAGCGTCAGGTCCGCATTCGTGACGTAGCCGTTTTTCTCGTACATGCCGGGGATGATTTGCCAGCGGAGGCCGAGATTCAGCGTCAGCTGGGACGTCACCTTGAAGTCGTCCTGCACGTAGAAGGCGAAGTCGCGCTGAAAGTAGTCGGTGTTGACGGCCTGCACAGGGCGGCTCGATGTCGCGACAGCGCCGAGCAGGAAGCTCGCGTAGGCGTGCCCCGTCGTCTGGTCGAACCCTGGCAGGTTCGTCTGGGCCGAGTTGAAGTTATAGGTGGCGGTGCCATCGGCGTTCTCGTTGTCGACGAAGTAGAAGCGCCCCTCGAAGCCGGTCTTGAGGTTGTGCCGCCCCATCACGATGGTGAGGTCGTCCTGGATGATGGTGCTGCCTTCGTAACTCAGGCCGCGGGAGATCGACCCGAAGTTGCCCAGGTTCCCGAGGATCGCCGTTCCGCCGAAGGCGAACCGCGGGAAGGTGGTGTCCGGCTGGTTGGCGAGCCCGATCCTCGAGGGCCAGCCCTGGTTGAAGAAAACGCTCCTGTTACGATTTTCGAACCGGTTATAGCCGAACGCGAAGCGGTGCAGCAGTCGATCGCTGATCACCCAGTTCTCGGACGCCCGAATCATCCAGCTCGGCGTGTCCTGGAGCTGATAGAGGTTGGTCGGCGACCCGGGCGGCGGACCGTACCGGCCGCCAGGCGAGTTGTTCCGCGTCCGCCACTCGCGGTTCAGGTAGAACGAGGCCTTGTGGCGCGAGCTGATCACCTGGTCCAGTTTCGTGGCGAACGTCTTCTGATCGAAGATCGGGCAGCAGTTGCCGAGTACCGGCTGATTGTTCAGGAGACGGGCGAGTGCCGGCGCGTCCCACAGGCCCATCTCGATCGTGTTTCGCGCGACGGTGTCCCAGACTTCGCGCGGGATGACATTGTTCTGGAACGGCTCCCGCACGAGACGGCCGTCAACGGTGCGCGTACTGCGCGGGTCGTAGATCTGGCCAAACCGGATTGGGCGTCCGAGCGGGTCGGTGCCGACGATCGTTCCCGACCGCGCATCGCCGGTGTAGGCGGGGTCGAACAGCCGGGAGAAATCGCCGCTCTGGAACTCACGGGTGGGCAGCGTGCGGAAGGCCGTGGAGGTCTGCTCTTCGGCGTGCGTTGTCTCGTAGGTCGCAAAGAAGAAGCTGCGCCCCTTGCCGTTGTACAGCTTCGGCAGCATGACCGGCCCCCCAAGGGCGAGGGCCCAGTTCTGCAGCTCGCGCGCCGGAGGGTTCTGGCCAAGCGCCTTCGCGACGAAGGGGCGGGCGTCCATCGCGGAGTCCTGCACGTAGATCGCGCCGGAGCCGCGGAATTCGTTGGTACCAGACTTGACGACGAAGTTCGCGACGGCTGTCTGGCCCCCGCCGTACTCGGCGCCAAGGGTGCCGGTCTGGAGCTTGAACTCCTCGACCGCCTCGGTGGGGGGTGACATCTCGTTGTTGCTGCCCCCCTGCAGGTTGCGGCCGAGCGGGATGCCTTCGATCAGGATCTCGTGCGAGTAGTTGCGCCCGCCGTTGATTGAACCTTCGAAACTGTTCCCGGTGCTGCCGGGCAGGCTCGAGAAGACGAACTGCTGGATCTGCCGCTGGCCGTCCGACACTGGCACCGGCCATGTCTGGTACTCCTTGTTCGAGACGTAGCGGCCAATCTCCGCAGTGCCGGTCTCGATGACCGGCGCCGTGACCGTCAGCGCCTCCGCGATGGCGTCGACCTCGAGCCTGAAGTCGAGCGTCAGCGTCTGTGCGGCGCGAAGCGTGACCGCGTTGGCCTCCGACGGGCGGAACCCTGGCGCCTCGACACGCACCTGATAGATGCCGTTGGCCAGGTAGGGAATGACGTAAACGCCGGCATCCGTCGTCGTCGTAGTTGATGCGACGTTGGTTTCCACGTTCGTCGCGGTCACACTGGCGCCGACGAGTACACCGCCAGCCGAATCCTTGATCGTGCCGTTGAACTGCGACCGGGCCACCTGCGCGTGCGCGAGATTGCCGCACAGCAGAAATGCGGCGATTAAAAATGTCTGACATGCTCTTCTCGTCATGTTTCTCTCGCCTCCCGGCGGAGCGAGCCTTCCCCCTTGCGGGAGGGGCTCGCGATCTACGTCCACGTGTCGTTCACTGGCCATAGCCCGCCGCCGTTTGTCCACGTCCCTGCTGAACCGTCTGGATCGCATTTGATGTGAGCCCCTCGAATCGTTCGACGGCGCCGTCCGGCCACTGCACGATCAGCGGCGGCACCGCCGTGCGGGCCCCCAGACCGAAATGGAGGCGCATATCGTTGTGCGACAGGTAACTGCCGCCGCTTCGCACGTCCGCGATCTGGAAGCGGCCGTCCTGTTCCATCCACGCGCGCGCGCCGATCGCATCCCGGTTCCCGCCCCTCGCGACCAGCTTCACCGTGACCCACCTGTTCCCGGATCCTGTGTCGTTCCGCAGCAGTGTCGGACGGTCGTTCAGGTTGATCACGAGGACGTCGAGGTCCCCGTCGTTGTCCACGTCCCCAAACGCGGCCCCGCGGCTCGACTTCTCGATGGCGAGCCCGCCTCCTGAATCCTCAGTCACCTCGCGGAAGCGACCGTTGCCGGCGTTCCTGAACAGCTGGTTACGCTGGCGGTAGGTCGAGCCTCCCCGCGCTGCATCAACCTGCGGGTAGACGTGCCCGTTGGCGACGAAGAGGTCGAGCAGACCGTCGTTGTCGAAGTCGCCGAATCCCGTGCCCCACCCGAGATAACTGAGCGAACGCGGCACCACGCCCGCCTGGTGGCTCACGTCGGTGAAGAATCCGGCCGCGCTGTTCTGGTAGAGCGTGTTGTAGTCGCCGGAGAAGTGGGTGACGAATATGTCGAGGCGCCCGTCACCGTCGTAGTCGGCGGCGTCCGCTCCCATGCCCGCCTGCGGCTTGCCGTCGCCGCTCAGCGCCAGCCCAGACGCGAGTCCGGTCTCCGAGAACGTCCCGTTCCGGTTGTTCCGGAAGAGCAGATTTGGCACCGAGTCGTTCGCGACGAAGACATCCGGCCAGCCGTCGCCATCGAGGTCGGAGAAGACCACGCCGAAACCGTAGAGGCCAGGGTCCACGATTCCCGCAGCACGCGTGACGTCCGTGAAGGTGCCGTCGCCGTTGTTGCGGTAGAGCACGTCCGCCTCGCCATCGAGCCCTTTTGGACCACACATCACGTCGAGCCCCGCGTAGCTGCAGCCGGAGGACGTGCCGCGTGAGGGAACAGCGCCCTCACGAAACGTCAGGTAGTTGCTGACGTAGAGGTCCAGGTGGCCGTCGCGATCGTAGTCGCCGAAGGCACAGTTGGTGCTCCAGCGCGCATCCCCCACACCCGCCCGGGCAGTGGAGTCGGTGAAGGTGCCGTCGCCGTTGTTGCGCAGGAGCACGTTCGGGCCAAATGCGGTGACGTAGGCATCCTGGAAGCCGTCGTTGTCGTAGTCGGCAACGCACGCCCCCATGCCCCAGCCGCGTGCCCGCACGCCGCTGGGCCCGGCCACATCGTCGAAGCGCCCCGTTCCGTCATTCCTGAAGAGCGCAACCATCGGGTCGCCGCCGCGGCGCATGCCGGGGAGCGTCGAGCCGTTGACGATCAGCGCATCGAGGTCGCCGTCGTTGTCGTAATCGAACAACGCGGCGCCGTTGCCGTTCACCTCGACGATGTAGTCCTTCGACTCACCTCCGCAGAGGTTCAGGAGCGTGAGACCCGCCTGCTCCGCGGCGTCCACGAACTGGATCGTGGAAGGAGGGGAGGAGAAGACGAGCGCCGGCGCGATCAGCAGGGCTGAGAACACCACGGCAGGGAGCCGGGTCATGGCGGCTAATCCTGTCGCGCTGCGGCTGCTGAGTCAAGAGCTGGTCTTCTCCTGCTCCCGACGAGAGGTCAGGGTGCTGATGAGTTACCAGCTCGTTTGAAGTGATGTCTTGTCGACCGCACTAATGAAAGCCCTACTTCCCGGGAATCTAAGTCCGACCAGTTGCTGCGTGCTCGCCTCGCAGCCCACGGCTGGATTGCGCGCGGTAACTTGCGAGAGCCCGGTTCTACGCATCAGTGGCGGTCGAGGGTCCCGCAGCGTTGTCCGCAGGCAGGCTCGATCGGCCATCCCGACGCTGCACCAGCCGCCACGTGCAGTAAGCGGCCGCTGCCAGAAGCAGCAGGATTCCCAGCCCGAGCGCCTCGTCTGCAGTCGAATGCGAGAGCACCCACAGCACCACGAGACAGCTCAGAACGGCACCGCACGACCGCCCGGGACGAGAAACACCCCCGCCGAAGTCCTCACGTTGCGCCGCCTGAGCTCCAGTACCGACAGGCTGACCGCCAGGTAGACTACCAGCAGCGCAGACGATGTAGGCGTAGAGGGCGCCCGAGCCCACCTGGATGGCCACCAGCGCCGGCAGCACGAAGATGCCGGCCCCGACGACCAGGTTCACGACGTTCGCGGCCAGTGCCCCGGTTCCAATGGCCCGGACCAGCCCTTCACCGGCAGCAGCCGTCTCGTCCTGACCGGCAGCGATCGGTTCACCCGGTGTGACTGATGCTGCACGGCGCATTGCGGCTCCTGTTCATGCTGGTGGCGGGGATAGCGCTGGCGCGTGCGGCATTCGCCCGTCCGGGCGTCGTCGGTGACCGCCGCGTCCATGACGGTGACAGCCCACAGCAACCCGAGACAGCGCCTTGCCGCCGCGCATGTAGGACTTTTGACTGCGGTCGGAGGGTGGTCGGGGTCACTCGAGCGCTTCAGGCGGCTCACACCTGCTGATTCGAAGCGAGGCGGTGTCCAGCGCGCGCCGCCTGCGCCTCCTCCAGGCTGCGGAACTTGAACACGCCGCGCGGATACACTCGCGGTGCCAGCGCCCAGTAGCGCGCACAGAGACGCAGGAACCGCTCGAAGGGCTCATCGTTTCTGGCGAGAAGCGGAGCACTGTTCATCTCTTCAATCGAGCGAAACCGCTGCACCCGTCTGGCGGAGTTCATTCACGGTCCTCCGTCTCCCCCAGGTTGAACCGCTCGCGTATCGCAGCGGCATCCTGGCGATCCAACGGCCGGACTGTGTCGCGTTTCAATCGGTAGAGCGCGGCTGGTGTCGCGACACGTACAGAAATCCCTTCGATGTCCTTGATCTCCGACGCGACGTTGTCAAATGTCGCGACCTCCCCAAGGCGCGTCAGGACGTCCAGGTAAAGGTCGCCGGTCGGGGGGTAATAGCGCACCGCAGGGTAGTCACCAAGCAGGTCCTCTGTCCGAATCTCTTCGATGTTGGGATCGTCGTCGTACGCCGCTCGAAGTGCCGCCCGAAGGCGTTCGATGTTCTCGGAAGTAGCCCGCACGAACAGATCGATGTCCTCGGTAGCACGGACGATGCCGTGAAAGGCCATTGCGGCAGCACCAATCAGCACGTATTCGAGCTCGAAGTCCGCGAACGCACGCAGGACCCGGAGCAGTTCATCACGATCCACTCGAACGCTCCGGGGAGCCGGACGCCTCGAAACAGCGGGCAACGGGCACGTCGGATTGAGGGCTCAGGCGCGTGTGCCTAGGCTTCGTCATCTCGTTCGTCCACCCGGCGGACTTTTCGAAGGGGCACCGCGGTAGCGCGACGCTCTTGGTCCTCGAATTCCCCGCCAGCCGAGTTGGCTCAATGCCCGCGACGCGCATGGCGAATTATCACACCACCCCTCCGGGCATCGTGCTTCGTGCGCGTCACCGCCGTCGCGGCGTCCTCAGAGCGGCAGCGTCCTGCGCCGCTGTCCCGTTGCCGCGAAGATCGCCGACGCAATCGCAGGGGCGGTGAGGGTGATCGGAGACTCGCCCGCCCCTGCCGGAGCCACGTCGCGCCGGTCGATCAACTGCACGTCCATATCCGGCAGGTCACTGAATCGAGGCACGCGGTAGCCTGTCAGCCTGCGAGTCTGTTGGGATGTCCCGTCGAACGTCACGCGCTCCCACAGCGCCCCGCCGATGCCCTGAATCAGGGCGCCGGTCATCTGGTTTCGCAGGTTGTCGGGGTTCAGCGCGGCGCCGAAATCACCCGTGGCCACCATCCGCACGACGCGCACGTCAGACCCGGCGACTTCCACCTCGACGAACAGCGCCAGCCGCGCATCCTTTTCGAGATTGCAGCTCAGGCCAACCCCCCGGCCGCGTCCGGCGCTTGTCTTTCCCCAGCCGAACCGTGTGGCGGTTCGCTCGATCACCTCGCGCAGACGCGCGTCGGTCACGTGACGCAGGCGGAACTCCACCGGATCGAGCTGCAGGTCGGCCGCCCACTCGTCCATGTGCGACTCACGCGCGAAGGCGTTGGCCACGGCCGCCAGTGACCGGTAGCTCCCCTGCCGCACATCTGCCTGCGCACGGTAGAAGCCGATCCAGTGGTTGGGGACCTCATACGGCGGCGTAATGCCCGCTGCGCCACTGTTGTAGTTTGCGAAGCGCATCGCCGTGAGCCGCCCGGCCGCGTCCACGCCGCTCTCGATCTCGAGCAGGCCCGCCGGACGGGTATAGCTGCAGGTGAATTCCTCCTCGCGCGTCCATGCCACGCGCACCGGCGCGCCGGCCAGCCGCGAGAGCCGCGCCGCCTCCACCTCGCACTCGCCGCGCTGCTTGCCGCCAAACGCCCCGCCGGAATCCAAGGCGACGATGCGCACCTGCGCCTCGGGGACGTTGAGCGCTTTCGCCACTTCCTGCCGGACGAGGAACGGCGCCTGCACGCCGCAGCGAATCGTCACCTCGTTCCCCTTCCACTCGGCAAGCGCCGCGCGGGGTTCGAGCGGCACGTGTGCAATGGGGGGCAGCCAGTACGTGGACGACTTGCGCCGGGCCGCCGACGCCAGGCCGGCATCCACGTCGCCACGCACGAGCAGCGGCGGATATCTGGCGCGAGGCTGCTCGACCGGCGCGACCGCCGTTTTCTTGAAGAGCTGAGGCCATGCGTCCTGCGGCGTCACTGGCTCTGATTTCCACTCTGCCCGGATCTGCGCCGCGGCACGTCGCGCCGTCCCGGCATCCGTGGCAACGACGGCGAGCAGGTCGACATCACGCAGGACACTCGCCCCGGCGACCTTCTCCGCCGCGGAGGCATCGAACGAGACCAGGCTCGCACGGTGATGCGGACTCCGGACGATGGCGGCGTGCAGCACGCCAGGCCCCCTCAGATCGGTTGGATACGTCTTCGCGCCCGTGACGATCGCGCGACTGTTCACGTTGTGAGTCGAGGTTCCGAGCGTCTGCCAGTCGCTGGCGGACGTCAGCACGTCACTGCCGCCGAGACGCGCGGCGCGAACGGCCGCAGCGGCCTGGCGGATCACCGGCACGGTCTGAGGTGAGGTCAGACTCGACCACGTCCCGCCATCGTCCGGACACAATAAGGTATCGCCCATCACCAGATCGACCCTGTCGAGCGGCACGCGCAGTTCTTCCGCGAAGGCCTGGGTGAGCAGCGTGCGCGCTCCCTGCCCCATGTCCATCTTACCGGTGAACGCGCGGTAGGTGCCGTTCTCGGCGACCTGCACGCGCACGGGCACGTCCTGCCCCTGCGCACGCACGGTGACGAGCAGGAAGAGACCGCCGCCGAGGACCTTCAGAAAGTCGCGGCGATCCGGCGGGAGCGTGTCCAGCAGGTCGAAGATCTCGTAGCGCTCGGGCTCGAGCTCCTCCTCGAAGCGCTGCTTGTAGGCACGCCGGAGGTCGTCAGCCACGACGCCCTCGCGCCATCGCTGCACCTGCCGCGCGTACGGCCTCCACGATCCTCGGATAGGTCCCGCACCGGCAGATGTGCCCGTCGAGCGCCCCTTTGATCTCGTTGTCGGTGGGGGAGGCATTCCTTGCGAGCAGCGCCACGGCTCCAACGATCATGCCGGGGGTGCAGAACCCGCACTGGAACGCCTGCGCGTCGATGAAGGCCTGCTGGACGGGATGCAGGCGGCCGTCTTCGCTCAGGCCCTCGACCGTGACGATGGCCTTCTGCGCCGCTGAGGCCGCTGGTGCCGTGCAGGCGGCTACGGCCCGCCCGTCCACCAGCACCGTACAGCTCCCGCACTGCCCCTCGCCGCAGCCAAGCTTCGCGCCGTTCAGCCCGATCCGGTCGCGGAGCAGGTCCAGCAGACGCGTGCCCTCCGGCACGTCGCCGCGCCAGGGCCGGCCGTTCACCGTCAGGCTCAGGTGCGGCATCGCGCGTCACCCCGCGGCATGAGATGCATCAGGAGCGGATCGTAGCATCAGGGCGCGATTGAGCAACCTCCGACGCTTCACAACTGCCTCCGGCGGATCCGGCAGGGAGATTTATCGCCATCGTAACGGACCAGTCACTCCGGCCTCACGACGGCCGCCTACTCTCTCCTCAGACTGCACCCCGCGATCAGCGGCGGGTGCACAACACACAAGAGGAGACATGACACGACACATCCGAGCACTCGCGCTCCTGCTCGCCACCGCGCTTGCCTTCCCGGCCGCCGGCGCCGCGCAGGTTACCGAATCCCGCATCCTGGGGCGCGCCGCGGACCAGAAAGGCGCCGTCCTGCCCGGCGTGACCGTCATGGTCACGTCGAAAGCCACCGGCGCGTCGCGCACGGTCGTGACGGACGCGGACGGCCGCTTCACGGTCACCAAACTCGGCCCCGGCACGTATGAGGTCGTGACGGAGCTGGGCGGGTTCGAGGTCGTGAGGAAGGAGGTGGTGCTCGGCGTGGGGGACAACAAGGCGGTGGACATGGCGATGGCGGTCAGCGGCATCGCCGAAGCGGTCACGGTCGGGGCGACGCCGTGGTGATCGACACATCGTCGGCGAAGATCGGCGTCAACATCTCTCCGGAAGAGATCCAGAACCTGCCGGTCAACGGCCGCAACTTCGCAAACCTGATGACCCTTGCCACCGGTGCGACATCGGACGGGAACGGCGGCTGGGCCAGCGTTCGGTTCAATGGGAAATCGAACCAGCAGAACTATCTAAGCTATGACGGCGTGGACGGCACCTACGTCTGGGACGCGAGCCCGGGGTATCTCAACGCGACGGGATCGCAGTTCCGGCTGCAGACGTCGATGGAGTCGGTTGCGGAGTTCCGCGTGAACTCCGGTCTCGCGCCGGCCGAGAGCGGCCTCGGGGCAGGCGGCAACATCACTGTTGTGACGAAGAGCGGATCCAACGCGCGTCGCGGCTCCCTGTTCGAGTACCTGTGGAACGATGCGATGGACTCGGCGAGCAAGTACGACAGCGAGAAGCAGAACCTCGAGATGCACCAGTTCGGCGGATCGCTTGGCGGCCCCGTCGCGCTGAACCGCACGTTCTTCTTTGCCAGCTACGAGGGACTCAAGCAGACGACCGGCCTCAGCTTCACCGAAGCAGTGCCGTCGGCCGAGGCAATCCGCCGCAGTGCCGCTGGTGAGCCGGTTGGATCGGGCGCCGGACAGACCGCCGCGCGCACCCAGGCGGTCGCCCCGCTCCTCGCCGGGTTCCCCCGCGGGACCACCGCGACAGCGAACCCGCTGCTGGATCTCGCGACGGCCGACCATGAGGCCCGCCAGACGGAGCACAGCGTCTCGGCCCGCGTCGACCATCGGTTCACTGAGACGCAGTCACTCTACGCCCGCGTGCTCTACAGCAACGGCGATATCTGGACACACCGGATCGCACGGTGACGCCGCGGCGGGTCCTGGCGAGGCAGGATCCCACCAACGTGGCCGTCAACCATCAGTCGCTCCTGGGCCGCAACATGATCAACGAGCTCAAGGTCGGCTACAACGCCCCTGGCACGAGCGCCATCGCGTTCGGCGGGACCGAGTACGATCCGGTCGGCGTCTCGCTCTCCGGCACGGTCACGTCTTCGTCGAGGACAACGCGTTCTCGGACGACCCCGACAACTTCTACGATCCCGACTACAACAACGTCGCGCCGCGGCTCTCGGCTGTCTACCAGCTGAACGACAAGACCGTGGTGCGGAGCGGGTTCGGACTGTTCTGCGGGCGGCTGGCGGGTCGGCACAATCGTGAACGCACGCAGCGGCGTGCCGCTCAACGTCACGATTGCCAGAGCCGACTACGTGACGGTGAACGGCGCGACGGTGGTGAACATCCCTGGCGGGAACAGCCGCGGCACGCAGCGCCCGGACCTGGTGCCCGGCGTCGACCCCTACCTCAAGGACGGCGTCCGCTGGCTGAACCCCGCGGCCTTCGCTGCGGGCACGTTCGGCAATCTGCCGCGGAATCACCTGCGCGGCCCGAACTTCTGGCAGCTGGACCTGATGGCGAGCAAGGACATCCGGTTCTCCAGCAATCAGGGACTTCAGCTCCGGGTGGAGGTGTTCAGCGCCACGAACCACCTGAACTACGAGAACCCCGCGGTGGGGCTGCCCAACGGCGCGCCCGGCCAGGCGTTCACGGACGCCAGCGCCGGCACGTTCGGCTACATGCTGGGGCCGCTGAATCGGACGGTCGGCCTCGGCACGGCGCGGCAGACGCAGATTTCGGTTCGTTACCTGTTCTGATCCGCGCGCGGAGGGGTGCCCGGCATCGAGGTTTCGATGTCGGGCACGTTGCTGATCGCTGATGCTCGTCGATCACCCGGGATCCAGCCGTCTGCATCCGGCTCCTTCAATCCTGAGGGCTTACGCCTCCTGGAATATCTTCCGGTACGCCGCTTCGGCGGCGGCAGCCTCGGCGTCCGTCAGTTCCGCAAATTCCTGCACGCGCGCGCGCCTCGAGAGCGACCCGCCGTTCTGGTGAAGGAAGCGAAACAGAAGATCGACAGTCCGCTCGGGCATGTCCACGAGGCCCTCGATGCGCGCGCGGAACCGGTCGTACCTGGCCAGGAACTCGGTTTCGCGCGGGAGGTCCACCTCGATCGTCTGCTTCACGCAGCTATAGAGGAATTCCGCATGCGGGGTCGCATCGAAGAAGCGATAGAAATCCCCCGTGTCGTTGAGAACCCGCACGTTGCCGCCCTCGGTCGGTTGCCATTCGATGACTTGCAGCAGGCGCTGCGAATAGTCATCCAGCACGGCACGGTACTCATCGATGCGCTCGAGAATCGCCGCCGATACCGGAAACACGATTCCGGCTGGATTGAACCCGCGCTGCGCGAGGACGTGGTGTATGAGATAGCGATGAATCCGGCCGTTGCCGTCCTCGAACGGATGGACATAAACGAAACCGAATGCCAGCACGGCGGCCGCGATCACAGGGTCGAGCGCTTTGGCGGGGCCGCTGGCGAACGCAGCCATGGCGTCGATCAGCGGGCGCAGATCCTCGGCACGGGCGCTGACGTGGTCGGGGATTGGCATCCGCGTCTCGCGATCGTGCTGGCCGACGAAGCCCCCCTCCTCCCGGAGTCCGAGCTTCACGAAGCGCGCATCGCCGATCACGATGGCTTGCAGCCGCAGCAGCTCCTCGAGATGGATGCTATGCCTGCCCGCTTCTCCGATGGCCCTGCCCCAGCGCTGGATGCGGTCTTGCGGCGGACGCTCGCCTTCGATGGCGTAGCTCGCACGTGAGTCCTTCAGCAGGAGGAAGGCGGCGGTGCGGGGAAGAAGGTCCCTGGGCACCTCCGCCGCCGCGTGCCGCGCGCGAGAGACGAGGTCCATCGCTGCGAACTCGTCGAGCGCTGGTGTTCGGAAAACGAGGGGGCAGAATGCCGGGGTGCCCGGCAGGTTGTTCTTGACCCGGTGCCTGGTCGACGTCTCGGCCGGTCCCGCCCATTGCTGGTCGGGGTCGACAACGGGAATGTAGCTGCCCTGGTCGGCGTCGGGCAGGTCAAGCGGCACGCCTGTCAGCCACTCATAAAGAAACCAGATCCGCCGGGCATAGCGGCCGGTGGGCGCGGCCCGCACGATCGCCTCGATGGGAGCCGGTCCGGTGGCGGCGAACAGCCGTCTGAGCACGGCGAGGTCGAGACCTTCGTACTTGAGGGCAAACGTCAGATGTCCTTCGAGGTCAGCGGCGGGGGCATGGCGGGGCGTGAGAATGCGCCATCTGTCTTCCGTGCGGACGCGATGGCGCTCGCCTGTTGCCGAGAGCAGGCGGGGCAGCGGCACCCGCAGAGCAAAGGTATCGATCAGAGCGGCATAGCCGGCGGGCGTCGCCCTCTCGGGGAGGGGGCGCTCGTGAAGCACGGTCACCGGGCCGGAAAAACGATGCTCAGCTGCCATGCTCGACAAAAACCGGTCACCTCTGACAATCGATCGAGAGACGGTCCAAACCTGAAAAACGATCATACCGCCTGAATAACGATCACTGCGGTCTTGTATTTGTGAAAAACAGTGCAGGACCGGGTGCCGCGCTTGGGAATTCAGGCGCCGCCGCTGTTCAGGAATGCTTCACGTGAACGGAAGGGCTTGCGTGGATGCGGGATTGGACGCAGGTTTTCTATCGCCTTGCGGCACTTCGTCCTGTCAGAACGCGGAAGCTCCGGTTCAACCGCCGGCCAGAAATGACTATGATTATTGGTGCGAAAGGGGGGATTCGAACCCCCACGATGTTGCCATCGCCAGCCCCTCAAGCTGGTGCGTCTGCCAGTTCCGCCACTTTCGCGAGGTGGGTCCGCTACCGCGGGGGAGTGCCTGGTGCCTGCCCCTCCGGTCCGCTCTGCTCCGGTCTGGGCTGGTCCGGTCCGCTCTCCGCGGGGGCGGGCTGGGTGCCGGCCGGCTGCGGGAGGAGCGGGTTGGTCTGCGGCTGGGAACCACCGACCCCACGCATCAGCGAGCCGGGGCCGCCGCGTCCGATGATACTCAGCCCGATAGCGCCAACCATGAAGAGGACGCCGAGCACCGCCGTCGCCTTCGTGAGCACCGTCGCCCCGGCCCGGGCACCGAAGGCGGTCTGGCTGCCGCCTCCGCCAAAGGCGCTGGCAATGTCCCCCCCTTTGCCCTGCTGCAGCAGCACGACGAGCAGGAGGAGCGCGCAGGCCAGCACGTACAGGCCCGTGAACACGTAGTAGAGCATAACGCGCTATTTTACCACGCCTCGCCGACGGTGCAGCCTGCGCGTCCCCTCACGCGGCCCGACCCGCTGGCCGAGGCCCGGCCCGGCAAGTCTGAAGTGCTCCCATTGCGAAGCAATTGCGCACCGACCAATCCCGCCCGTATGTGAGGCCGCTGCCTGGAGAACGGGATCGGCCGATCAGTCCTGCTGAACGTCAATCGCCAGCCCCATCGGTATTGAGGCGGCTCCGCGAGACAATCTCGAAGAACCCGTCCACCTGGAGGCTCGCGCCGCCCACGAGCGCGCCGTCCACGTCCTCGTGCAGCACGAGGGTGTGGATGTTGTCCGGTTTCACGCTGCCGCCATAGATGATGTGGCACTCCTCGGCGGCCCCCCCGCCGAACCACTGCCGGATTCGGCCGCGGATGTGCGCATGCGCTTCACCGGCCTGCTCGGGCGTGGCGTTCCGGCCGGTGCCGATGGCCCAGACCGGCTCGTAGGCAATGACGAGCGCGCCGACCTGGTCGCCGTTCAGGCTGTCGAGCCCCCGGGTGATCTGGCGGTCGAGCACCGCCAGCGTCTGGTCTCCCTCCCGTTCCTCGAGCGTCTCGCCAATGCAGACGATCGGCGTCAGGCCCACCGCAAGCGCCGCGGCGATCCGGCGGTTCACCGTCTCGTCGGTCTCGCCGAACAGACGACGCCGTTCCGAGTGGCCGATGATGACGTACTCCGCCCCGGCCTCACGCAGCATGGCGGCGCTGATCTCCCCGGTGAACGCCCCCTCGCGCTCCCAGTGCAGGTTCTGACCGGCGATCGCGACAGGGGAGTTGCGCGCGGCTTCGGCCGCCGCGTGCACCGCGGTGAACGGCGGCGCGATGACGATCTCCACGTCGGTCAGGTCCTTCACCAGCGCGCGGAATTCCTTCACGAAGACCACCGTCTCCTGGACGGTCTTGAACATCTTCCAGTTCGCGGCGATGAATGGAGTTCTCATAGATGTGGACCTTCAGAGGGGAAGCTTCCGCTTCCCGTTGCCAGTTTCCAGTGCCCAGAAGCCACTTACCAGAAGCCAGTGACCAGTTACCAGTTGCCAGTAGGGACCAGTCGCCAGTTACCGGTAGCCCGGAGGAGCCCCGAGCTCAGTGCCGCCCCAGTCGGCGGTGTAACCGGCAACCCCTAAACTAACTGGCAACCGGCAACTGGCAACTGGAAGTGACAACTGCCTCACCGATTCTTCAACGCCTCGACCCCTGGCAGCGTCCGGCCGCCGAGGAACTCGAGCGACGCGCCGCCGCCGGTGGAGATGTGGGTGATACGGTCGGTCACCCCGGCCTTGGCTACGGCTGCAATTGAATCCCCGCCGCCGATGACGGTGGTGCCGTCCACCGACGCTACGGCACGCGCGACCTCGATGGTGCCCCTCGCAAACGCATCGATCTCGAACACCCCCATCGGGCCATTCCAGATGATGGTCTTCGCATCCGCCAGCACGGCGCGGTACGTGTCCACCGTCCTGGGGCCGATGTCGAGCCCCATGCGCTCGCCAATCGCCTCGTCGCCCACGTCGAGCGTTTCGGCTGGCGCGCCCTGCTCGAGCTTCGGAGCCACCACATGGTCGACAGGCAGTTCGAGGCGCAGCCCCCGCTCCTGCGCCCGACGCTCCACGTCGCGCGCCGTGTCCAGGAGCTCGGTCTCCACGAGCGACTTGCCGACCGCCACACCGCGGGCCTTCAGGAACGTGTAGGCCATCGCGCCGCCGATCAGCAGCGCGTCCAGCCTGGGAATCAGGTTCTCGATCACCTCGAGCTTGTCGGAGACCTTCGCTCCGCCAAGCACCGCCACGAACGGACGGTCGGGTGCCTCGAGCACGCGCCCGAGATACTCGACCTCCTTGCCCATCAGCAGTCCCGCGGCCGACTCTCTCACGTGGTGCACGATGCCTTCCGTGGAGGCATGCGCCCGGTGCGCCGATCCAAACGCGTCGTTCACATACACGTCCGCCAGCGAGGCCAGCTCCTTCGCGAAGCCGGCGTCGTTCTTCTCTTCCTCCGCATGGAACCGCAGATTCTCTAGCAGGACGACGCCCCCCGTGCCAGCCTTGTCCACCGCCGCCCGTGCACGCTCGCCAATGCAGTCCTCTGCAAAATGCACGGGCCGCCCTAGGTGCTCGGAGAGGCGATCCGCGATCGGCCGCAACGAGTACTCGGGATTCGGCTTCCCCTTCGGCCGCCCGAGGTGAGAGGCGAGGATGACCGTTGCCCCTTTCTCGAGCAGGAGCCGGATGGTCGGGAGCGAGGCCTGAATGCGCGTGTCGTCCGAGATGACGCCGTTCTTGATCGGGACGTTGAAATCGACCCGGACGAAGACGCGCCTCCCGGAGACGTCCAGGTCGCTCACGGTGCGGGATGCCACCGGCTAGAGCCCCTTCTTCTGCAGGAACCCGAGCAGATCCACGCAGCGGCTCGAGTAGCCCCACTCGTTGTCGTACCAGGCGAGTACCTTGACGAAATCGCCGTCCATCACCGACGTGTACGGCGCATCGAGGATGGACGAATGATCGTTGCCGCGGAAATCGACAGAGACGAGCGGCTCCTCGCAGTACTGCAGGATCCCCTTCAACGGCCCGTCAGCCGCTTCCTTGAACGCGGCGTTGGCTTCCTCCTTGGAGGTCTTCTTGTCGAGGATCGCCGCGAGATCCACGACCGACACGTTCGGGGTCGGGACCCTCAGGGCGATTCCGTCCAGCCGTCCCTTGAGCTCGGGCAGCACCTCACCAACCGCAAGTGCCGCACCTGTCGTCGTGGGGATGATCGACAGCGCCGCCGCGCGCGCCCTGCGCAGGTCCTTGTGCGGCAGGTCGAGCAGCTGCTGGTCATTCGTATACGAATGCACCGTCGTCATCCATCCCTTCCGGAGGCCGAAGCGCTCGTGCAGGACCTTGGCAATGGGGGCCAGGCAGTTTGTCGTGCAGGAGGCGTTCGAAATGATGTTGTGCGTGCCGGCGTCGTACTTCTCGTCGTTCACGCCGAGCACAATAGTGATGTCCGGCTTCTTCGCAGGCGCGGTGATGATGACCTTCTTGGCGCCGGCCGTGAGGTGCTTCGCCGCCGCGTCACGGTCTGTGAAGATACCTGTCGACTCGAAGACCACGTCAACGCCGAGATCCTTCCACGGCAGCTGCGCCGGGTCCTTCATAGAGAGGACCTGGAACTCCTCCTTGTTCACCGTGATGCGATCGCCGCTGGCGGAGATGTCGGCCTTGAGATTGCCGAGGATGGAGTCGTACTTCAGCAGGTGAGCGAGCGTAACTGCATTGGTGAGGTCGTTGACTGCGACGATGTCGATGTCGCCGTTGCCCATGGCGGCACGCATGATGTTCCGGCCGATTCGACCGAAACCGTTGATCCCGACTTTGATGGCCATCTGAAATCCTCCAACCCGACAACCCGAAACCACCCATTCTAGTGAACGGGTCGAGCGCCGGTCAATCGCCACGGCCGGTCGTTTCCGGCTGTGACGTGGCGCCGAAGGCCCACCGGAAGCTGCACGCATGCGCGTGTCCACCCTTGGGTGTACAGTACCGGGTCCGCCCATGCACACGGTCTACAGCGTCGTCATCGTGCTGCTCTTTCTGGCCGTGTCGCCGTATTTCGTGTATCAGGCGGTCCGCTACCGGAAGTACGTCGGGAACCTGCGGCAGCGGCTCGGATATCTGCCGGCCTCGTTCAATTTCGACGGTGACGAGTCGATCTGGATCCACGCAGTCTCGGTGGGGGAGGTGCTGACCGCCCGCGCGCTGCTGCCGCAGCTTCGCGAGCGATATCCGCGGCTGCGCATCTTCCTGTCGACAACGACCATGACGGGGCAGCAGGTTGCGCGCGAAAACCTGCAGTATGCCGACGAGGTCTTTTATTTTCCTCTCGATCTGCCGCCGATTGTCCGGCGCACGATGCGTCTGGTGAAGCCGCGCATCTTCATCATGATGGAGACGGAGATCTGGCCGAACCTGCTGCGGGCCTGCCGCAGGGCCGGGGTGAGCACGGTGCTGATCAACGGGCGGATCTCGTCACGGTCCTTTCCGCGGTATCGCCTCGCAAAACGCTTCTTTCGCCGTGTGCTCGACGACGTGGACAGGTTCTGCATGCAGAGCGACGAGTCTGCCAGGCGCATCGTTGCGATTGGAGCCGACCGCCAGCGTGTGAGCGTGACCGGTTCACTGAAGTTCGATTCGCTCGACACGCCTGTATCCGCCGCGGGAGATCGAGGACGGCACCGGGTGCTCAGGTACTTCCGTGTCAACGCGGCGCGGCCGGTCGTGATTGCCGCATCCACGCTCAAAGGGGAAGAAGAGGCGGTGCTGGAGGCGTTTGGCCGCGTCCGTGCGAACCGCGGGGACGCGCTGCTCATCATCGCCCCGCGGAAGCCGGAGCGATTCGACGAGGTGGAGCGGCTCGGGCGCCGTGCGGGCTGGCGGCTCGCCCGCCGGACGGAGCTTCCGGTGGACGCCGAGCCGAAGGTCGACGTCGTGGTGCTCGACACGATAGGGGAACTGGCTCACCTCTACGAGATCGCGACGGTGGTGTTCGTCGGCGGCAGCCTTGTCGATGCGGGGGGGCACAATATCCTCGAGCCGGCAATTTACGGCAAGCCAATCGTGTTCGGTCCGCATATGCACAACTTTGCCGAAATCGCCGGCATGTTCCTCGAAAAGGGAGGGGCGATTCAGGTGCGGTCGGGAGCGGAGCTCGAGGCCGTGCTGGTGGAGCTGCTGTCGGATCCGGTGCGGCGCGCGAGCCTCGGGGCTGCGGCACGCGCCCTGGTCGAAGCAAACCGAGGCGCCAGGGGGAGGAGCCTGGCCGTCATCGCGCAGCTTCTTCCCACCGATCAACCGGGTACCGTGCTCCCCTTTGCCCGCGCGGAGAAGCGCTGATCCCGTGGACCCCGCTCTGGTTATTCTGGGCCGGCGATCCCGTGAGCGTGCGGCATGGTGAGCGCCGTGTATGCGGCCGCCATGCGCCGCCGGCGCAAGCGGTATGCATCACGACCGGACCTTCGGCGCCGGCTGCGCCGGCCTGTCATCAGCATCGGCAATCTGGCGGTCGGCGGGCGGGGCAAGACCCCCCTCACCGCTTCAATCGCCCGCCTTCTTCGCGAGGCCGGCGAGTCACCCGCGATCCTCACCCGGGGCTACGGCCGGGCGCGCCCGGAAAAAAACGTCGTCGTCGTACGGGACGCTGAAGGGATTCGCGCGGATCTCGGCCGGTCCGGCGACGAGCCGCTGATGCTGGCCCGCCAGCTGCCGGGCACCGCTGTGCTCGTCTGCGCTGATCGCTATGAGGCGGGGATGTTTGCCGAGGAGCACCTTGGCTCCACCATCCATCTTCTGGACGATGGGTTCCAGCATCTGCGGCTGCATCGAGACGTCGATCTCCTGATCGTGAGCCGCGCGGATCTGGAACGGCCGGTCACGCTTCCGTCAGGGCGACTGCGCGAGAGCCTGGACGCGATGGCGGCGGCCGACGCCGTGCTGACAATGGATGACGAGGTGGAGGGTCGCGCGAAGGGGCTCGCGCTGCGCGTCTTCAGGGTCCGCCGTGAGGGGCGGGCCGAGGGCGGGACGGGGGAGCCGGTCCTGGCAGTGGCTGGCATTGCGGGCCCCGGCCGGTTCTTCGACGATCTTGCCGCCGGCGGATGGAATGTTGCGGCGAAGATGGTTTTCGCTGACCATCATCGCTATACGGCGCGAGACCTGTCGCGTATGGCAGAGGCCGCGCGGCGCAGCGGCGCCGTGCGCCTGGTGACGACCGAAAAGGATTACGTACGATTGCTGCCGTTCCGGCCGTTCCCGATTCCCGTGGCGTTCATTCCCATCCGGCTCGAGCCGGACCCCCGGGACGAGTTCTGCCGCTGGCTGTGTGGGGAGCTCGCGAGGGTCCGCGGAGAGGCGCGTGGCTGAGCGCGTCCTGTTCCGGCACCGGGTGGAGTACGCCGCGGTCGCGGGCGTGGTGCAGATCGTCCGGCTGGTGCCGCTGCGCGTCGTCCTGGCGGCAGGGAGTATGTTGGGCTGGGCGTTCTACCGATTCGACCGGCCCCATCGCCGGCTGGCGGTCAAGAACCTGCAGGCGGCCTTCCCCCTACGGACGGAGGCGGAATGCCGTGCGATTGCACGCGGCATGTTCTCGCACTTCGGCCGTCTGCTGACGGTGCTCCTGAAGTTCAGTACCCTCCGGCCCGATGAGATGCTCCGGCACGTCGAGTTCGAAGGGGAGGACCGCGTGCTGGCGGCGCACGCCGAAGGGCGCGGCGTGCTGCTGTTCACGGGGCACTTCGGCTTCTGGGAGATCAACGCGCTCGTGCACGCGCTCGAAATGAAGCCGATGGCGGTGCTGGCGAGGCCGCTCGACAATCCTCTGCTGCACGCGCTGCTCGAGTCGGTTCGTGGCCGGACCGGCAACTCGGTGATCTATCGGCGCGGGGCGATCCGGCGCGTGCTGCGGGCGCTGGGGAAGAACCAGGCCGTGGCGCTGCTCATCGATCAGCACATCCAGAGCGTGGATGCCGTCTACGTCGATTTCTTCAACCGGCCGGCGGCCACGACCTCCGCGCTTGCCGCGCTCGCGCTGAGGACAGGAGCGCCCGTGGTTCCTGTTTTCGCGCTTCCGCAGCCGGGCGGACGGTTCAGGATGGTCTACGAACACCCCGTTCCTCCCCCGAAGGCCGACGATCCCGATGCCATCCGTGCCTTTACGCAGCGGTGTACGGACGTACTCGAGATGTACGTCCGGCGCTACCCGGACCTGTGGCTCTGGATGCACCGGCGCTGGCGCGACGTCGAGGGGGTGAAGTGAACAGGCACGCCCCCCGGTGACGTCCCCCGAGCGGATCCTCGTTCGTGCGCCGAACTGGCTTGGAGACGCCGTCATGGCGCTGCCCGCCATGCAGGCGCTCCGCGCCGCATTTGCGGACCACAGCCTGATTGTTGCTGCTCCCTCTTCGGTTGCCCCCTTGTTTCAAGAGACTACCGGCGCTTCTCCGGATGATGTCGTGACGGTCGAACGCAAGACCGAGGCGGAGTCGCTCCGCGCCGTCCGCGTGGATCTCGCCATCCTGTTGCCGAACTCATTCCGCACAGCCTGGGTGTCGCGCCAGGCGGGGATCCCCGAACGGTGGGGCTATCGTGCTCACGGACGAGGACTCCTCCTTACCCGGCGGATCGCACGGCCTCGAGGGCCCAGGCATCAGAGCGACTACTACCTCGAACTGGTCAGGCGCTGCGGGCTCGAGGCTCCGGCAGTGATTCCGCGGATCCACGTCACGGAGGGGACGCGCAGGCGCGCCCTGGACCTTATCGACCGGGCCGGGATCGACCGGGCGGCTCCGCTCGTCGGGATGGCGCCGGGCGCTGCGTACGGGCATGCGAAGCGGTGGCCGCCGTCGCGCGTGGCGGCGCTCGCGCGGCGGCTCGGTGACGTCGGCGCCACAACCGTGCTGGTGGGGGCCGGAGGGGACCGTGATGCCGGGCGTGAGATAGAATCAGCGCTGCCCGCAGGCACGCGGCTCGTCAACATGATCGGCCGGACGGACCTTCGCCTGCTCGTCGGACTGCTCGCCCAATGCCACGCGTTCGTCTCGAATGATTCCGGCGCGATGCATCTTGCGGCGGCCGCGGGGGTCCCGGTGACGGCCATCTTCGGCCCGACCGACGAGCGGGCAACCGCGCCACTCGGTGACCACGACGTGATCATTCATCAGGTCTTCTGCCGCCCGTGCATGCTGCGTGACTGCCCCATCGACCACCGCTGCATGCGAGGCGTGGGGGTGGACGCGGTATTCGATGCCGTGACCCGCCGGCTTGCCGGCAACCCGCGGACGCCTGCGGGGTTGCACCCGTGAGGCCCGCCGTCTTCCTGGACCGCGACGGCACCGTTCTCGAGGAAGCAGGCTATCTCGATCGGCTCGAGCGGCTCGTCTTCTACCCCTTTGCCATCGACGCCGTCCGTCTGCTCTCGCGCGGAGGGTTCGCTGTCGTGGTGTTCACCAACCAGTCAGGGGTGGGCCGCGGGATGTACAAGGAAGATTTCGTGCTCCAGGCGCACGACGTCATGCGCGAGCAACTCGCGCGGGGAGGCGCGGGTGTGGATGGCTTCTACTACTGCCCGCATCATCCACAGGCAGACCTCGAGCAGTACCGGCAAGCCTGCGACTGCCGCAAGCCCGGGCCCGGCATGGTCCGTCAGGCGGCCGCTGATCTCGATCTGGACCTGAGCCGCTCCTTCACGGTCGGCGACAAGTGGACGGACGTGCAGGCAGGGCACGCCGCGGGTGCCCGCGGCATTCTGGTCCGCACCGGCTACGGCCGCTCGAGCGAAGCGTCGCCGCGTCCGGGTGTCGAGCCCGCAGTCGTGCTGGACGATCTGATCGCCGCCGCCGCCTGGATCCTCCGTCAGCCCTGATGCCCGCGTCCAGGATATCCAGGGACCGGCTGCTGCGCCTGGTCGATGACTTCGCGGGCACCCGCGTCGCCGTCTTCGGGGATCTGCTGGCCGACGAGTTCGTCTACGGACAGATCTCGCGCGTCTCGCGCGAAGCGCCCGTGCTGATTCTCGACTACGACTCGACCGAGATCGTCCCGGGGGGAGCGGGCAATGCCGCGAACAACGTGGCCGCGCTCGGCGGAACGGCGCTCTCCATCGGCGTAGTGGGGAAGGACGAGCCGGGCCGGCGGCTGATCGACGTGATGGGCGGCCGCATGGACATCCGCCACATCGTCACGCACGACGGGTTCCAGACGCCCACGAAGACCCGGATCCTCGCCGGAGGGGTGCACTCGGCCAAGCAGCAGGTCGTCCGCGTGGACCGCGCCACACGGCAGCCGCTGCCGGAGGGGCTGCGCCTGCGCGTCGGGCGGCATCTGTCTGCCGCGATGTCGCGATGCGATGCGCTGCTGGTCTCGGACTACGGCACTGGTCTCGTCACTCCTGCTCTCGTTGCCGGCGCGCGCAAACGGCTGCGAGGGTCTGGCCCGCGGCAGCCGCCCGTGCTCGTGGACTCGCGCTACGCGCTCCTGCGGTTCCGGCGCATGGACATGTGCACGCCCAATGAATCAGAGGTCGAGGCGCTCCTCGGCGTACGGATTGGCGAGAACCAGCGCGTGCTCGAAAAGGCGGGACGCGAGCTGTTGCGCCGGACGTCAGCCGGCGCCGTGCTCATCACCCGTGGCAGCCGCGGGATGGCGCTGTTCGAGCCGGATCGCCCCACCACGCACATTCCGATTTCCGGATCGGATCAGATCTCCGACGTTACAGGGGCCGGGGATACCGTTATCGCGACAATGGCGCTGGCACTGGCGGCCGGCGGTTCCTATCAGGAGGCCGCGCATCTGGCGAATCATGCCGGCGGCCTCGTGGTCATGAAGCGGGGTACGGCCACTGTCGGTGCCGAGGAGTTGAAAGAGACGATCAGGGGGTCATGGGCAGAGTAGTGACGCGTGACGCGCTGGTCGGGCTCCTCCAGGCGGACCGCCGCGAGGGTCTGACCGTCGCCTTTGCGAACGGCTGTTTCGATCTGCTGCACGTCGGCCATGTCCGCTACCTGCAGGCCGCCGCGCAGGAAGCGGATCGGCTCGTGGTGGGGGTAAACGAGGATCGCTCCGCAGCGAAGGGTCCCGGGCGCCCCATCCTGCCCGCGGCCGATCGCGCGGAGGTCGTCGCGGCGCTGCGCGGCGTCGACTACGTCGTCCTGTTCGACGAGCCGACCGTGGATCCGCTGCTGATGCTTCTCAGGCCGGATGTGCACTGCAAGGGCACCGACTACACCGCCGACACGGTTCCGGAGCGGGAGACAGTCCGTTCGTACGGTGGGCGCATCGCCATCGTTGGCGATCCGAAGGACCATTCTACGCGCGATCTGCTCGCGCGGATCCGGGGATGAACGTCCTCATCGTGCGGCTCGGTGCGCTGGGCGACATCGTCCACACCATCCCGGCCGCGGCGGCAATCCGGGCGGCGTTCCCCGATGCGCGAATCCACTGGGTGGTGGACCGCCGTCATGCCAGGCTCCTCGAGCTGGTGACCGTCATAGACCGGCTGATCCTCCTGCAGAAGGGGACGGTCTCGGGCTGGGTGGACCTGGTGCGGACACTGCGTCCGTCACGTTACGACGTGGCTCTCGATTTCCAGGGGCTGATGAAGTCGGCGGTCATCGCGCGCGCGTCTGGCGCCGGGCGGGTCATCGGCTTCTCGATCTGGCACCTTCGGGAGAAGAGCGCACGAGCGTTCTACTCCGAGGTCGATCCGCAGGCGGACGGCGGGCACGTCATCCAGAAGAACCTGAGGCTGCTTTCGACCCTTGGGGTGGAGAGCCCCCGCGTGCAGTTTCCGCTCGCGGCCCTGCCGTCGGCGGCACTCGACGTGGTGGAGGTCGAAGCGGGGAACCGTCCGATTGCGTTGATCAACCCCGGGGCCGCGTGGCCGAACAAGCGCTGGCCCGCGGCACGGTATGGTGAGGTGGCCGTATTCCTGCGGGACGTGCGGGGAATGCAGCCGTATGCGCTGTGGGGTCCCGACGAGCGGCAGCTGGCCGAGGAGGTGGTCGAAGCCTCCGTCGGTGCGGCTCGTCTCGCGCCGCCGACGTCAACGGCGGATCTCGTCGCCCTCTCGCGCGCAGCTGCGCTGATGGTCTCCGGCGATACGGGACCGCTGCACATCGCAGCGGCAGTCGGAACTCCAATCGTGGCCGTCTTCGGTCCGACGGACCCGGCGCGGAACGGCCCCTGGTCCGCCGAGGATCTCGTCGTGTCGCGCTTCGGTGCCTGCGCCTGCCACTATGCACGGAGCTGCCGGCGCCGGGCCTGGTGCCTCGCGGACGTGCCTGTCGGGGAGGTTACCGCGGCTATCCAGCAGCGCCTCAGTCGTGTGAGCATCTGAAGACACGAAGAGCTTCCGTTTCGGCCCTTGGGCGTTGGGAGTTGGAAGTTGGGAGTTGGAATTTGTCGATCTGGTCCTGGCTGGCGCGAAGGCGGGTGCCGCTCGGCTTTCTGGCCGGGGCATTTGCCCTGGGGCTCGCACGGCCGAGCCCCAGAAGCCTGGCAATCGGGGCCGCCGTTGCCGTCAGCGGCGAACTGCTTCGGATCTGGGCCTCGGGGCACCTCGAAAAGGGACGCGAGGTGACGATGTCGGGTCCGTACCGGTTCATCCGGCATCCGCTCTACGCCGGATCCACGATGATTGGGGCCGGACTCGCGATCGCGTCCGCGAGCATCCTCGTGGCGATGCTGGTGCTCGTGTACCTGGCGGTGACGCTCCATTCGGCAATCACGACGGAGGAAGCGCACCTCACGCAGAAGTTCGGCGCCGCGTATCCCGCGTATCGCGAGGGACGTGGCCCGCACGTCTCGCGGCGGTTCAGCGTGGCGCGCGCGATGCGGAACCGGGAATATCGCGCGGTCATCGGCCTGGCGGCTGCCCTTGCGCTGCTCTCGTGGAAGGCTCTATAATTTCTCCTTTGGGCCGAAGCGGCGGGCCGGCACAGGGGGCCAACACTGGGGCGGTTAGCTCAGTGGTAGAGCACCGGCTTTACACGCCGGCTGTCGCAGGTTCGAACCCTGCACCGCCCACCAGCCTTCGCTCGAAGACGAGCTTCGGCCAGGCAGGCCAGCTCGCTCGAAGACGAGCTTCGGCCAGGCAGGCCAGCTTCGCTCCAAGCGAGCTACGGCCAGGCAAGCAGGAGGCACGGAGAGTCAGTCGTTCAGGGGTCGTAGTTCAGTTGGTTAGAACGCCGGCCTGTCACGCCGGAGGCCGCGGGTTCGAGTCCCGTCGACCCCGCCAATTAAGTGACACTATTCATTGGAGATAGCGGAATCACCCTCCGCCGTCTCCAAAATGTTTCCACGATTCCGGTGCACGCCGGAACACCCCAGCAGACGAATCGCCCCCTCGAGCGGCGATAGCGCGCGCTTCTGGTACAGCCAGTCTAGCAAATCGTCCGCGCGCACGAGGACTCGCCGGCGAACACGAATCACGCCGGGCAGTTGCCGGCGCTCGATCATCGCGTAGATGGCTCGTCGTGTGGTGCGCAGGAGCTCTGCCGCTTCGTCCACGGTGAGCAGAACGGGCAGCGTGCCTCTCATGACACGACCTCCGTCCCGCCTCCACTCCGTCCGTCCTGGACATCCGGCGCGTGCCGCTCGAGCCACGCGTCGATCCACTGGGGTCTCAGGAGAATCTTTCGACGCCCGCTGACATGCACGTGCCGAAGCTCGCCTCGTTCGCATGCCGTGTAGATCGTGTCCCGGCTCAGTCCCGTGTATTCCGCCGCCTCCGCCACCCTCAACCATGACTTCATGGCAACCTCCCGACGTGCGCACACGTCGCCGCGTGCACGCTTGCAGCGCGTGCCTGGGCGGGCACCGCGGCAAGTATCCCCTGAGGGGTCTGCAAGTGCGGTGCGCGAGATCGCCGTACTCCCCGCCTGGCTGCGGGGCCAGTCCGTGCACGAGCGTGCTTCGCTCCGCGTAGAGATCGTCCCACGGCTTTCTCAGGTGCTGGAGGCCGAGCCGATCCAGCAGCCGGAACACGCCTTGGCGCAGCGTCAGGCGATGCAGGCTCTTGCGGATGGCGTCCGCAACTTCCTGCCGCTCCGCGTCCATACCGGTCGTCGATTGTTCGGCTGCGGCGGCGAGTTCGCGCAAAAGCTGCTTCTGATCCTTGCTCCAGCTCTCATCCTGGCCGAGCGACTCCACGGCCGAGACCGCAAAAACGATCTGCGCGACCGGTTCGGGGCGCATGAGCGCGTAGTTCAGGAGCAGGATGACGTCGGCGACACGTTTCGAAGGCGTCACGGCTGCTTGGACGATCGGGTCGAGATCACTCAGGAATGGGTCGGGCGCGGCGTGGACGATCCCCGTCGCGTTCATGGTGAAGATGCCCGTGTTCGGGTGATCCGGGAACACGTCGAGGCCGTGGATGTTGTCGCGCACGTGGGCGCCCTCCTTGCCCGAGCGCGTCTTTGACGATCTTGCCGAGGGCGGAAGTGGCGAGGTTTCGCCCCGTGTCGACGCCGACGCGGGCGCCGACGGCTGAGACTTCGAGCGCGGTCTTCAGCCCGTTGCCGAACTGCCGCGCCTCATCCTCGCTAGCGAAGCCGCGCGCGTTCATGATGAGCCAGTCGCTGTCCATGATCTTCAGATCGGGCGTCGGCGGTGTGAGCACGACCTCGCGTCCCGCGATCTGGAGGCGATGCTCGTTCCCTTCGATCCGGATCTTCTTCTGCAAACGGAAGCGCAACCGGGCGCGCCATGTCACAGTCTCCTTCACGCGCGATCCTTTGCGTTGGTTTATCAGGGCCGTCCCACAACGCCGCAGGTAGCGATCTCCATCGCTCCTCGGCAACTCCTCGTTCAATGGCACGTGACAGCTGCGGCCGTTCATTGATTGGGCCGTGACGCGCCCAGCTGTTCGCCCGTGCCGTTCTCGCTCGCGGGCCTTGCCGGTCCCTTTTCGCCTCATGCCCGGGCGACCCGGCGACAGAGCCTCGGGTCCGGCTGTCCGTGCTGCTCCCCGCAGTGACGACCTGCTCGAGAATGCCGCACCAGCCAGTATCACTATGATACCATCTAGCATACGGGAGGTTCACCCGACTATGGCGAACGTATTGGTTCGTGATCTCGATGATGACGTCCTGAAGCACCTCAAGGCGGCTGCAAAGGCCCACGGCCGTT